>Ga0070741_10000162_pt1 | contig 249370 bp, 228 predicted proteins | sample Coa_R1_4_FD_66440 | JGI IMG/M metagenome (GOLD analysis project Ga0070741, IMG submission 66440) | Surface soil microbial communities from Centralia Pennsylvania, which are recovering from an underground coalmine fire - Coalmine... | ecosystem: Environmental > Terrestrial > Soil >... | reverse complement strand
AGTTCCTATACGAGAGCGGACGAAAAACGCGTAGCAGGGCTTCCTCCGGGCTGCGACTCGATGCGGAGAGGCTTTTATAGCGCGGAGCGCCGCCGCCTTACAAGCCGCGACGACCTTGACATAAAACCAAAGCGGGGAATAGAAGTAGTCACGGCTGGAACCACCCTTCCACGGAGGTGTCCATGAGCGCAAAAAAGCTTCTTGTCTTAAGCGTGCTGGCAGTCTTTGCCGGCGCAGCGGCAAAACCGACGGACGCAAGCGCGCAGACGCGGGTCACCATCGGCGTCACCGAGACGATGGAGACGTACAATCCTTACGGCGATAGCGTATCGCTCCTCTACGGCATTTGGTGCCAGGTCATGGGCTGTCTCGGGACCTACGACTTCAACAAGAGTGAATACGTCGGCATGCTCGCGGAGAAGTGGGAGGTGAAAGATCCCAACAATTGGATCTTTCACTTGCGCAAAGACATCAAGTGGCACGACGGATCGCCCTTGACCGCCGACGACGTTGTGCACTCGTTCAACCGCGTCCGCAACGATCCTCAAAGTAAGCAGGGGCAGAACATCGCGCCGATCGCGTCGGCGTCGGTGGTCGACAAATATACCGTCCGCTTCACGACCAAGCAGCCGACGGCGCCGCTGCCGGAATACATCTTCGACCGGCTGATCATCACGAACCGCGCTATCTATGAAAAATACGGCGCCGAGACCGCTGACCGAAAATATCCGATCGGCGCCGGACCGTACAAGTTCAAGGAACTGGTCCCCGGCCAGCGCTTCGTCATCACGAAGAACATCGACTACCCCGGCGTGAAGCAGCTGAAGCAGGCGCCGGACGAAATCGTCTACCGGGTCATGCGCGAGGACGAACAGCGCGTGACCGCGCTCTTAAACGGCGAGATTCAGATCGCGCAGTTCATCCCGCCGCACCTGCAGAAACGCGTCGAGAGCGATCCCAAAACGAAGGCGACTGCGGTCGACTCCGTCGAGATCATGTTCCTCGCGATGCAGCCGAAGCCGCCGTTCGATAAAAAAGAGGTGCGCCAAGCGGTTTGCCATGCGATCGACCGCGACCGCATCATCAACACCGTGCTCCAAGGCCTCGCCACACGCCTCGACGGCCCGATCGGCCCCGGTCAATATGCGTACGATCCCAACTTGAAGCCGAAGTACGACTACAATCCGGAAAAATCGAAGAAGCTGCTGGCGCAGGCGGGGTATCCCAACGGCGTCGACGTCGAGCTCGAGACGCCGGTCGGCCGCTACACGCTCGACAAGCAGATCAACGAAGTGATCACGCAGATGCTGAACGCCGCGGGCTTTCGTGCCAAGCTCCTGACGCCTGAGTGGGCGACGCTCTGGTCGAACGTCCAGGCAGGCAAGGTTCCCTTCTATTATATGGGCCGCGGCTCGATCGTCGACCCGAGCGTCGCGCTCTCGCAGTATTTCGAGACCGGCGGGTCGCCGCGCATCGGATTTTCGAACCCCAAGTTCGACAAGCTGCTCGCGACCGAGCGGCAGACCTTCGATCCCGCGAAGCGAAAGAAAGTCCTATCCGAGGCGATGAGCCTGCTGACCGAAGAGGCGCCGGCCTGCTTCATGTGGCGGCACAAGATGATCTACGGCATGGCGAAGAACATCGACTACAAGCCGACACCGAGCGGCCGCATGTTCGGCGAAGACATGCGCGTGCTGAAGTAAGCCGCTCGCGCTACGGCCGGCGAACAAGAAGGAGACGCCGCCACGGCATATCTCGTTCGACGCCTTTTCGGGACGGTGCCGGTCCTGCTTCTCATTACGCTGCTTGTCTTCGTCCTGCTGCACGCGGCGCCCGGCGACCCGGCATCGATGCTGCTCGGACAGGAAAACACCGCCGCCGACCTCGAGCAGGCGCGGCGGCGATGGGGACTCGACCAGCCGATTCTGGTTCAATACTTCAAGTTTGCCGCCGCGGCGGCGACCGGCGATCTGGGGAAATCGTTCCGCTTCTCCCGGCCGGTGAAAGAAGTGATCGCCGAGCGCCTCCCCGCCACCTGCGAGCTCGCTTTCTTCTCGATTTTGATCGCGCTCACGCTCGCGATCCCGCTCGGAGTCTGGTCCGGCGCGCGGCCGAATTCCTGGATCGACAATGTCGGCACGAGCTTCGGCCTTTTCGGCATCAGCATGCCGAACTTCTGGCTCGGCATCATGCTGATCCTCGTCTGCGCCGGCAGCTTCCATATACTTCCCTCCGGTGGACGCAGCACCTACGGCGTCGCGGGCGCGCCGCAGACGGGCTTTTATTTTCTCGACAGCTTGCTCGACGGGAATTGGGCGGCGCTTAAAGACGCCATGCTGCATGTCCTGCTGCCTGCGCTAGCGCTCGGCGCGAACATGGTCGGCATTTTGATGCGCGTCACGCGCTCCTCCGTGCTCGACGCCGATACCGAGGAATACGTCATCACGGCGCGCGCCAAGGGACTCGGAGACCGCGCCGTGCTCTGGCGCCACGTGTTCTCGAACGCGCTCATTCCGATCGTCACCGTTGCAGGCTTGGAGCTCGGCACATTGCTCAGCGGCTCGATCATAGTCGAGACGGTATTCGCCTGGCCGGGCATCGGCAGTTTGTTGATCACCGGCGTGACCTCGCGCGACTATCCGCTCGTCACCGGCGTCGTCATGATGTACACGGTCGCATTCGTTGTCATCAATTTAATTATCGACGCGCTCTATGCCGTCATCGATCCTCGAATCCGCTACTGACGCGCCCGTCGCGACGCGCGAAGCGCGCCGTGCCCGCCGGCTTCCGCTAAAGGTCGTCGTTGGCGGCGCGGTCGTCGCTGCGCTCGTTATCGTCGGCGTCTTGAGCCCGTGGCTCGCGCCGCACGATCCGCAGTATCAGGCGCTGGAGGCTATGCTCAAGCCGCCCGAGTGGCTCGGCGGCGCGCATGTTCTCGGCACGGACAACCTCGGCCGCGATATTTTGAGCCGCATCATTTACGGCGCGCGCGTGTCGCTGCTCGTGGCTTTCGCCGTGGTGCTCATCTCGGGCGCGGTCGGCATCCTGCTCGGCGCGATCTCCGGCTATTTCGGCGGCAAAGTCGATTTCGCGATCCAGAAGCTCGTCGAGGTCGTCTGGGCATTTCCCGCCCTGCTGCTCGCGATCACGATTCTCGCGTTTTTGGGCCAGGGACTGTTCAATTTAATCCTCGCGCTGGTGGCGCAGCGCTGGATTCAGTATTGCCGCGTCGTGCGCGGGCAGACGCTGTCGCTCCGCGACCGCGACTTCGTCGCCGCGACGCGCGCGCTAGGCGCCGGCAGCCCGCGCGTCATTTGGCGCCACATCCTGCCCAATCTTCTGCAGATATCGCTCGTCATCGGCACCTTCTCGATGGCCTCCGCGATCATATCGGAGGCGAGTCTGAGCTTCCTCGGCCTCGGCGTGCCGCCCGGCATCCCGAGCTGGGGCACCATGCTCGCCGACAGCCGGAGCTACATCTCAACCGCTTGGTGGCTCGCGCTGTTTCCCGGCCTCGCCATCTTCGTCACCGTCCTCGGCATCAATCTGCTCGGCGACGGCGTCCGCGACCTGCTCGACCCGCGCCTCAAGCGCGCGATGAAGCATTAGAGCCTTAATTTGACTCCGAGCCGCGCTTCGGTACATTAGCGCAATGCGCCGCACGAAAATTGTCTGCACCATCGGCCCGGCGAGCGAGTCGGAAAAAGTTTTGACCGCGCTGATCCACGCCGGCATGGACGTCGCGCGTCTCAACTTCAGCCACGGCGATTACCGCTTTCACGCGGCCATAATCGCGCGCATCCGGCGCATCGCGCGGCGGCTCGAGTGCAACGTTGCGATCCTGCAGGACCTCCAAGGGCCGAAAATCCGCGTCGGCGAGATCGCCGGCGGCTATACGCAGCTCCGGAGCGGAAGGCGCGTGACGCTGACGAGCCGCAGAATCGCCGGCGGCAGCGCCGTCGTGCCCGTCGTTTACCCTCGCCTCGACCGCATCGTTAAAAAGGGCGACCGCATCCTGATGGGCGACGGCGAGATCGAGCTCGAGGCGCTGCGTGTCAGGCGCGGCGAGGTCGACTGCCGTATTGCGGTCGGCGGTGTGCTTGGCGCGCATAAGGGCGTCCACTTCCCGCAAGGCAGCGCCAGGATCGGTTCGCTAACGACGAAGGACAGACGCGACCTCGCCTTCGGCCTGGAGCACGGCGTCGATCTCGTCGCGCTGTCCTTCGTGCGCCGTCCCGAGGATATTCGCAATGCGCGGCGCGAAATAAAAAAACGCGGTGGCGCTCCGCCGCTCGTCGCGAAGATCGAGAAGCACGAGGCGCTGGAGCACATCGACTCTATCCTCGCCGAGGTCGACGCGATCATGGTTGCGCGCGGCGATCTCGGCCTGGAAACTGCCGTCGAAAAAATCCCCGCGCTGCAGAAGATGCTGATACTCAAAGCGAACGCCGCCGGGAAGCCCGTCATCACGGCGACGCAGATGCTCCGCTCGATGACGGAGAATCCGCGTCCGACGCGGGCCGAGGTCGCCGACGTCGCCAACGCCGTGCTCGACGGCACCGACGCGCTGATGCTGTCCGAAGAATCGGCTGCCGGGAAGTATCCCATCCGCGCGGTGCAGACGATGGCGCGCATCGCGGCCGAGGCGGAAAGCGGCGTGGAGCCGCGGATGTTTTTCGACGGCTTGGTCGAAAGCGTCCCCGAGGCGATCAGCCACGCCGCGGTCGCGCTCGCGCGCGACCTTCATGTGAAAGCGTTTCTCATCCCGACGACCTCGGGCGGCACGGCGCGCATGATCGCGCGCTACCGGCCGGCGCAGCCGCTGATCGCGATGACGCCCGATCCCAAGACCGTCAAGGCGCTGACGCTTTCCTGGGGCGTGTCCGCGCGGCTCATTCCCCCTTATCCGACGACCGACGCAATGGTCCAAATGGCGCGCGACATCGCGCGCCGCTCGGGGCTCGTCCGCCGCGGCGACCTCATCGCCATCACCGCCGGACGGCAGCCCGGCACGCCGGGAACGACCAACGTTATCACTGTGCTGCCGATCGAGTAGCGCCATAGACATCTCTGCGGCGCTCGGATAAAAGGCAAAGCGTCGAAATTCATGACAGTAAGGAGATGCCGGCAACCATGAAAATGCTATCGATAGCGCTTGCGGCGCTTTTGATTTCCACCGTGGCGGCAGCGCAGCCGAAGGAATTGAAAAAGATCGAGCTGATCGTGTTTCGCCTCGATGCGGGAACGGCGGCGGCGCGCGATCAGGGCTTTTTCGCCAAGGAAGGGCTGGAGATCAACGTGACGGTTACGCCCAGCTCGACGGAGCAAATGCGCGGCCTGATCAAGGGTACATTCGATATCGCTACCGGCGCGTTCGATAACGTGCTTGCCTGGTCCGGCAAAGAGGGCCCCGAGATCATCGCCGTCGCGCATCAAACCGAAAGCCCGACCCTACCGCTGTTCGTCCGCCCCGACATCAAAAAATGGGACGATCTCCGCGGCAAGAAGCTCGCCGCCGACGCGGTCGACACCGCGTATGCGCTGGTCATGCGCCGGATCCTGCTCGCTCACGGTCTCGATTTTGACCGCCGCGATTATGAACTGGTCGCCGTCGGCGCTACGCCGAAGCGATTGGAATCGATGGTCGCGGGCGAAACCTTCGCAGGTATTCTCGGCGCGCCGGTGGACAAGGACGCGTTGGCCGCCGGCATGATCAAAATGGCCGACCATCGCGAAGTGCTGCCGGATTATCCAGGCAGCCTGTTCGCGGTCACTCGGCCGTGGGCGGAGAGTCATCGTGCCGAGCTGATACGCTTTTTACGCGCGCGCACTGCTGGATACGCATGGGTTAAAAATCGGGCGAACCGGGACGCGGCAATCAAACTGGTGGCGAGGGACTTGAAGCTAAGCCCGCAAGGCGCCGCGGAGCGCATTGAAGAGACCGCGGCCGGCCCGCTCAACGTTTCCGGGCTCGACAGCGTCATCGATCTGCGCACGCGCTTCGGCTTCAAGCTGCCGATGGGCAACGATGTAAAGAAGTATTACGACGGGAGCTATCTTAAGGAAGCGACCGGAAAATGATCGAACGGCGGGCTCTTTCCCAAGGAGAATCCCATGATGAAGCCGATTCTCGCGCTGATCGGATCTTTGCTGTTTGTTGTCGGACACAAGTCTCTCGATGGCCGCTGAGATCAAGGTTCTCAGCGGCAACGGGGCGAGGGCGGCGATCGCCGAGTTCGCCGCCCGCTTCCAGCGCGCGAGCGGACACAAAGTCAACGTAGAATTCCACGTCAACCCCGAGGTGAAAGCGAAGATCGAGGCCGGCGAAGCCTTCGATGTCGCCGTGCTCAATCCGCCGGTGCTCGACGATCTCATCAAGCAGGGCAAAGTCGTCGCCGGCACGCGCGCAGTCATCGGCCGCGCCGGCATCGGTGTCGGGATCCGCGAAGGCGCGTCCAAGCCCGACATCTCTTCCGTCGCCGCATTCAAGCGCACGCTGCTTAACTCCAAATCTGTCGCCTATCCGGCCGACGGTGCGAGCGGCAAATATTTCGTCGGCCTGGTCGACCGGCTCGGTATCGCCGCAGAGATGAAGCCTAAGCTGCGGCCGATGCCGGGGGATTACAATGTCGAGGTGGTCGCGGACGGCGAGGTCGAACTCGTCGTGGTCGTGGCGTCGCGGATTTCCGGCGTGCGCGGCGTCGCGCTGGTCGGCAGGATTCCCGAAGAGCTACAGACTTGGATCGGATTTACGGCGGGAGTCGCAGCCTCGGCCAAGCAGCCGGAAGCGGCGCGCGCGCTGGTACGGTTCCTCGTGGCGCCCGAGGCCGAGCCCGTCATCCGGTCGATGGGCATCGAGCCTTTCGTCGAGTAGCTACTTCCCTTTTCGTTTCTTGAGCTCTTCGAGCAGCTGCGGGAGGACTTGGAAGACATCGCCGACGATGCCGAGATCGGAGAATTTGAAGATCGGCGCCTCGGGATCTTTGTTGATCGAAATGATAGTCTTCGAGGCCTTCATGCCGGCGAGATGCTGCACCGCCCCGGAGATGCCGCAGGCGATGTAGATGTTCGGCTTGACAGTCTTGCCGGTCTGCCCCACCTGCATGGAATAAGGCACCCACCCAGCGTCGACGACGGCGCGCGTCGCGCCGACGGCGCCGCCCAATAATTCGGCGAGCTGCTTCAGCATCTCGAAATGCTCGGGCGCTTTCAGGCCGCGTCCCCCGGAGACAACCACATTCGATCCTTCGAGCTGCGGGCCTTCGGGTTTGACGGTCACGCGCTGCGTAACGCGGATTCTTTTCGCTTCCGCGCTCGCGGGCGCCGGAACTTCTTCGACCTGCGGCGTCTGCGGGCGCTGCGCCGGCTCGAACGATTTTGGGCGCACGAGAAGGAGCTTCGTGCCGGGACTCACGAGCGTGCTCGTGTTCTGGTAGCTGCCGCCGAGCGCCGGGATCGTCGCCTCGACCGAGCCGTCTTTCAAGATGAAATCGCCGACGTCGGCGATCGCGCCGGAATCGAAGCGCGCCGAGAGTGCGGCGGCCAAGTCGCGCCCGGCGTAGCTCGACGCGAAGAGCATCACCGCAGGCTTGTGCTTTTCGATCAGCGCCGCGACGGCGTCAGCCGCCGGCGCCGTGAGATAATCGGCGAACACCGAATCCGCCGACCGGTAAACCTTGCGCGCGCCGTATTCGCCGAGGGTCGCGACGGCGTTGTCCGGGGCCGGGCCGAGCAGAACCGCTTCGGCGGCGCCGAGCTCCGCCGCCTTCGTCAGCATCTCGAGCGTCGTCGTCGAGATGCGCTCTTCGACGACTTCGGCGTATACCCAGATGAGATCGGACATGACTAAATGACTTTCAGCTCCGCGAGAAAATCGGCGATCTGCTTGCCGCCTTCGCCTTCGTCGTTAACGATCTTGCCGGCCGCGCGCGCCGGCGGCCGGCCGATGCTCAAGACCTTTTCTTTCGCGCCCGCCGCACCGACTTGATCGGCTCCCAAGCCGAGGTCGGCGGCGGTGTATTTTTTGATCTCTTTTTTCTTCGCCGCCATGATGCCCTTGAGCTGCGGATAGCGCGGCTCATTGATGCCGCTCGCGACGGCGATAAGCGCGGGCAATTCGGATTCGCAGACATCGTAGCCCGTCAGGCTCTGGCGCTTGATCGTGACCTTCTTGCCGTCGACCGCGATCTCTTTCGCGAACGTGAGCGCGGGAATGCCGAGAAGCCAGGCGAGCTGTCCCGCGACGATGCCGGAATAGCTGTCGCTGCTCTCGCTCGCGCACAGGACGAGATCGGGATTTTCCTTCTTAATGACGGCGGCGAGAATCTTCGCCGTGCCGAGCGTGTCCGAGCCCGCGACCGCGTCGTCGAGGACGTGAATCGCGGAATGCGCACCCATCGCGAGCGCGCTGCGAATGCCGATGACCGCGTCGGCGATGCCCATCGTGAGCACCGTCACCGTACCGCCTTGTTTCTCGGTCAGGCGCAGGGCTTCTTCGAGAGCGCTCGCCGCCGCGGGGTCGAGCTCGTGCGGCACGCCCTTCCGCACCATGGTTTTGGCGGCGGGATCGAGCTCTATGATCACGGAGCTCGCGGGAATGACTTTAGCGCAGACGATGATGTTCACTTATGACCTCGGGCGAAGATACGACAAAGGCGCCCGGGAGCGAGCGCCTTCGTCAACGCGGTTAGAATCTCCGGCGCTATTTAAGCCACTCGGAAACGTTGCCCTCGATGACTTCGTCGAGAATTTCTTTGCAATCCGCGATCGCCTTTTCGGCCATCTGCGGGTCGTCTTTGACGTGCGGCATCGCCCGACTGACGGCGCCGTGAAGCGCCTGGATGACGACGCGCAAATGCTCGTCGAGAGCCTCGGTGTTCGGTGCTGGCTGCATGACTTCCCTCAGTAGTACAAACGACCTTTGTTCTGATCCGGAATCTGCAGACCCATTTGTTCGATGAGCGCGTTCACTTCCTGACGGTATTGCTCGCGCGCCTCGGCGTTGGTGCGGCGCTTGAGGCCCCACTGACGATAGCGCTCGGAGCGGTAGGAGTCCGCGCGGCCGAACATATCTAGGCCTTTCACGTACCAGAAATCGACGGCCTTCTGCACGCGCTCTTTCGCCTCGCCGCCTTTCGCGGCGTATTCGGCGGTCTTATTCGTGCCGAAGTCGATGTGCCCTTCCTCCTCGCGGATCACCTGGCTGTCTTTTACGACGCGATCGAGCGGCAGGTAAGAACAATCGAGGAATTCTTCCAGCTGATAGCGGCCGACGCGGTCGATCAGAAAGCCGAAAACGGCGTAATCTTCCCAGGTCTTGATGCTGCCGCGGAACGCCTCGACGTAGCGTTTTTCGTTGGGCCAGTTGAGCACGTAGGAGACGTCGACGCCGATATCACCGGCCAATTTCGCAATCTTGCGGAAGTGATCGATCTCCTCCGCCGCGGTGCGCGCGACGATGAGCTGATCGACTTTGCTGGGCGCCGTCGGCAGGATGTTCTTCACGTAGAGATTCGGTCCGCCGATCTCGCAATCGGCCTGGATCGCGAGGACCCGGCGCAAAAGGTCCTGGTATTCCGGGTCCTGCTTTTGAAAGTCTTTCAACTCGATTTTCTCGTTGAACATCGCGCCCCTCCCTGAATTGTGCCGGACATTTACGCATACCAAATGGGTGTCGATAAAGCAATACTAACGGCCGTTCGGCAAGCCGACACGCGCGCCGATTGCGCGCACTTTACTTAGTGTTTTCCTGACACTAAACTGAACCAGCGGATCGAGGCTGCTGTGGAAGACCCCCGGGAACTCGCCCTTCTAACCGATCTTTATGAGCTCACGATGGCGCAGGCCTACTTTCAAGCCGGCCGCGACGAATCCGCGACGTTCAGCCTGTTCGTCCGCGGTAACATAAAGAACCGCGGCTATTATGTCGCCGCGGGGCTCGAAGACGCGCTCGATTTTCTCGCGGCGCTCGCCTTCGACGGCGCGAGCATCGACTACCTGCGTTCGACGCGCATCTTCGCCGACGATTTTCTGGATTATTTAAAAACGCTGCGCTTCACCGGCAGCGTGCGCGGGCTGCCCGAAGGACGCCTTTTTTTCGCCGACGAGCCGATTCTCGAAGTGACCGCGCCGATCATCGAGGCGCAGATCGTCGAGACGTTTCTCATCAATCAGATCAATCTCCAGTCGATGATCGCGACCAAGGCGGCGCGCTGCGTCGCCGCCGCCGGCGGCCGCGGCGTCGTCGACTTCGCGCTCCGGCGCACGCACGGCATTGATGCCGGCATGAAGGTCGCGCGCGCGAGCTATATCGCCGGCTGCGCCGGCACGAGCAACGTACTCGCGGGAAAGCGATACGCCATTCCCGTCGTGGGCACGATGGCGCATTCGTTCGTCTCGAGCTTCGAGCGCGAGATCGACGCGTTCCGAGCGTACGCGCAGAGCTTTCCCGACGGCTGTGTGCTCCTGCTCGATACCTACGATACGATCGCCGGCGCGAAAAATGCCGTCGCGATCGCCCACGAGCTCGCGGCGCGCGGCAAAAAACTCCGCGGCGCGCGCATCGACAGCGGCGACCTCGCCGTCCTCGCTCGCGAGGTGCGGCGCATTTTCGATGACGCGGGTTTTCCCGAGGTCCAGCTCATCGCCAGCGGCGGTCTCGACGAGTACGATATCGCGGAATTCACCGCTAAAAATCTTCCATTTAATGCTTACGGCGTCGGCACGCAGATGGGCACCTCCGGCGACCAGCCGTGGCTCGACACAGCCTATAAGCTCGTCGCGGCCGGCGGCCGCCCGGTTTTGAAATTGAGCCGCGGCAAGGCCTCGATGCCGGGCGCAAAGCAGATCTTTCGGCGACGCGAAGGCGACCGGCTCAAAAACGACGTCGTCGGTCTCGCGGACGAGAAATTGGAGGGCGAGCCGCTGCTGCAAACCGTTATGGAAAACGGCCGCGTCAAGGGCCCGCACCCCGCGCTCGCCGAGATCCGCGAGCGCTTTCGCGCCGACTTCGCCCTCCTCGACGACGGCGTCAAAGCGGTGCGCGCGCCGAGGCGCTTCCCGGTCGAGATCAGCGCCGAGCTCCGTCGTCTGCGCGCTCGCACCGTTCGGCGCGTGCGCGAGCGAATCGACGGCTTGACTCTCGGTAACCCGCACGGTAGGTAAGTCGCACGTGAAGAAAGCGGTTTCTCTCGCCGTCTCGGCTCTGCTGCTCGCTTTCGCGTCTGCCGCAGTCGCGCAAGGAAAGCCGGAAAAGGACCACGTCAATATCGGCTACGCCGCGCGCGCGGTCGTGCACTCGATTCCGTTCGTTACCAAAGAGGCGGGCCTTTTCCGCGACGAAGGCATTCAGGTCGACGTTGTGCGCACGGCCGGCAACGTCGCCCCGATGACGCTCGTCTCCGGCGACGTGGGTTTTTCGATTATGTCGGCGTTTCTGCTCCTGCCGCCGGCAGTGCAGTACCGTGATCTCGTCATGCTCGCCGGCTTTACCCGCTACGCGTCGATGACGCTGGTCACCCGGCCCGAGATCAAGAGCGGCGGCGATTTGCGCGGCAAAATCATCGGCCTCCAGCGGCCTGGCGACGCCTATGAAAAGAACGCGCGCGTCGCGCTGCGCCACTTGGGCCTCGATCCCGACAAGGACGTTAAAATGCTCTATGTCGGCGGCAACGAAGTCATGTGGACGGCCCTGGAGTCCAAGCGCGTGAGCGCGACGATGCTGACGCCGCCGAGCACGCTGTTCGCGCGCAAGGCAGGCATGAATTTTCTCGTGAATCTGTCCGATCTGAAAGTGGAATACCAAGGATCGAGCCTCGCCACGCGCCGCTCGTTTTTGAAAGAGAATCCGAACCTCGCGCTGCGCGCGGTGCGCGCGATGGTGCGCGGGATTCATTTCTTCAAGACGCGCAAGGAAGACACGCTGCGCATCCTCGCGAAGTTCTTCGGCACAAGCGACCGCGAGGCGCTGGAGGAATCCTGGAATTACGCCGGCGACGTTCCGACCAAGCCGTACGTGGCGGAATCCGCCGTGCAGGCGGTGATCGATCACCTTGTCGAGCTGAACCCGCGCTTCGGCAAGCACGCGCCGGCGGAGTTCATCGAATCCGGGCCGCTTGCGGAGCTCGACAAGAGCGGCTTCATCGACCGGCTTTACGCGAAATAGTTATGCCGTTTTCCAAACTCGACCTGTCGCCAAAAGTTCTCGAAGGCGTTGCCGCGGCCGGGTATACCGACCCGACACCGATCCAGCTACGCGCGATTCCGCTCGTGCTCGCTGGCCGCGATCTGATCGGCTCGGCGCAGACAGGGACCGGCAAGACCGCCGCGTTCGCGCTGCCGATCCTCACGCGGCTGGACCGCCACGGCCCGCTGCGCACGCTCGTGCTCGAGCCGACCCGCGAGCTCGCCGCGCAGGTCGAGACCGCGATCCGCGATTACGGCCGCTTCACCGATCTCCGCACCGCGGTCGTCTTCGGCGGCACGGGCTACGGGCGCCAGGACGAGGCGCTCAAAAAAGGCGTCGACATTCTCGTCGCGACCCCGGGGCGGCTGCTCGATCAGATGCAGCGCGGCATGGTGAAGCTCGACAAGATCGAAATCCTGGTCCTCGACGAAGCCGACCGCATGCTGGACATGGGCTTCATGCCCGACGTGCGCCGCATCGTCGAGCGCTGCCCGAAGGACCGCCAGACGATGCTTTTCTCCGCGACCATTCCGCCGGAAATCGACCAGCTCTGTAAATGGGCGCTGCGAAATCCGGAGACCGTCGAGGTCGGCGTGCGCCGCTCTCCGGCGGAGACCGTAACGCATGCGCTCTATCCCGTCGCCAGCGATCAAAAACAGGAGCTGCTCGAAGAATTGCTGAAGCGCACGGATTACGACCAGGTGCTGATCTTCTGCCGCACCAAGCACGGCGCCGACCGCGTCGCGCACAAGCTCCAAGGCCAAGGGCACTCGGTCGCCGTGCTGCATTCCAACCGCACGCAGCGCGAGCGCGAGCAGGCGCTCAACGGCTTCCGCAACGGGCGCTACGAAGTGATGGTCGCGACCGACATCGCCGCGCGCGGCATCGACGTCGAGCAGATCAGCCACGTCATCAACTTCGACGTGCCGCATCATCCGGAAGATTACGTCCACCGCATCGGCCGGACCGGCCGCGCGCTCGCCGCCGGCGACGCGTTCACGATCATGATCGCCGAGGATATTCCCGAGGTAAACGCGATCGAGCACTTCATCGGCCAGAAAATTCCACGCGTGAAGCTCGACGACTTTCCCTACAAGTACACGCGGCTGCTTCAGGCCGCGCCGGCGCCGGTCTTCGGCGGCCGCTCGCGTCCGAAGAGCCGCTGGTAAGCGAAATCTCGACTGTTCGACCGAGAAAGATCAATGGAACCACTCGATCTCCTCGCCAACATCGGGCTTGCGTTCACCGTCGCGACCGTTTTCGCCTTCCTCGCGAAAACGCTGAAGCAGCCGCTTTTGCTCGCATATCTCCTCGCCGGGGTCGTCATCGGCCCCGAGCTCGGGTTCGCCTGGGTGCGCAACCGCGAGGCGATCGAGCTCATCTCCGAGATCGGCCTCATTCTGCTGCTCTTCATCATCGGCCTGGAGATTGACCTCAAAAAACTTCTCGGCGCGGGCAGGCCGATCATCGTCGCCGGCATCACGCAATTTCTCTTATGTGCCGCGCTCGGGTTCGGCTTCGCCTGGCTGCTCGGCATGGCGCTGGGCGGCGGCAGGTTCGACGCGATCTATCTCGGCGTTACGCTCGCGTTCAGCAGCACGCTGATCGTCGTCAAGCTGCTCTACGATAAGTTCGAGATCACGACGCTGCCGGGCAGAATCACGCTCGGCGTGCTGGTTTTTCAGGACGTCTGGGCGATTCTCTTCCTCGCGCTCCAGCCCAACCTGCACGATCCGCGCCTGGAGATATTCTTCAGCTCGCTCGTCACCGGCGTGGGGCTGGTCTTTCTCGCGCTCGGCGCGAGCCGGTTCATTTTGCCTCATCTCTTCGCGTTTGTCGCGAAGATCCCCGAGCTTTTGCTGACAACTGCGCTCGCGTGGTGTTTTCTCGTGAGCGGCGCCGCGGCGCTTCTGGGCCTCTCGCGCGAGACCGGCGCGCTCATCGCGGGTGTGAGCATGTCGACGTTTCCGTATAACGTCGACGTCATCGCGAAGGTCACGAACATCCGGGATTTTTTCGTCACACTTTTCTTCGTCGCCCTCGGGATGAAGATTCCCCAGCCGTCGCTCGCGATTCTGGGCCAGGCGCTCGCGATGTCCGCCTTTCTCATGGCAAGCCGCTTCCTCAGTGTATTTCCCGTGCTCTACGCGATGGGGAACGGGCTGCGCGCGAGCCTCATTCCGTCGATCAATTTGTGCAACATGAGCGAATTTTCACTTGTCATCGCGGCGCTCGGGCTCGGGCTCAAGCACATCGGCGCCGATCTCGTCGCCTCGTTGACGTTTGTCTTCGCGATCACGTCGGTGCTGTCGACCTATCTCATCATGTACAACCACGAGATTCAGGGATTGCTCGCGGCCGGTCTCGGAAAGTTCGGCCTGAAGGAATTCGGGCCGACGGAGGCGACGGCCGACAAAACCGAGGAGGAAAACCGCATCGTGTTTCTCGGCTTTTTTCGCGAGGCGAGCTCGATCCTACAGGAGCTCGAGCTGCTGGCGAAGGATGCGCGCGCGAAAGCGGCGCTGCGGCAGATTCTCGTAATCGACTTCAACCCCGTTGTCCTCGAGGAGCTCGGCCGCCGCGGCATTCGCTCGCTCTACGGGGACGTGTCGAATATGGACACGCTCCATCACGCGCATATCGAGACCGCGAGGATCGTTATGTCGACGATTTCCGACGCCGTTCTTCGCGGCACGACGAACGGCCGCATTCTCCACCAGGTGCGGCACGTCTGCCCCGAGGCGCAGGTGCTCGTCGCCGCGGACACGGTCGACGCCGCGCTCGAGCTTTACGAACAAGGCGCCGATTTCGTCTATGTCTCCCGACTGTATTCCGCGCGGTACATGTCCGACGTCATCGTCCACGCGCTGCAGAACGGCTTTCAGAAGATACGCGAAGAGCAGTTGCACAAGCTCAAAAAACGGCGCGAAGTCGTGCAATAACTCTTCATCCTTGGTTGTCTTACCGAATCGTGGCAGGCTATTGCCGATGAACGGCGTCTTCGTAGCAACGTTCAAACAAGCGAAGCGGCTCATCGCGATCGTCGTCGGCTTTACTGTGCTACTCGTCGGAGTCGCGATGATCGCGCTTCCTGGCCCGGCGTTTATCGTGATTCCGCTCGGCCTCGCGATCCTCGGCACGGAATTCGTGTGGGCGAGAAACCTGCTGAAGAAGATGAAGGAGAAGATTCGGGAGGCGACGAACTCGGTGAAATTATAAGTCGACCTTATTCAGCCGGAGCGCGTTCATGATCACCGATACCGAGCTGAAGGTCATCGCGGCGCTCGCGACAACCGGGCTCAACAGGATTCCGAAGAATGGATAGAGAACGCCCGCCGCGATCGGCACGCCGAGCATATTATAGAAAAACGCGAAGAATAGGTTCTGGCGGATGTTGCGCATCGTGGCACGGGATAACCGCCGCGCTTTGACGATGCCGCGGAGATCGCCTTGCACGAGCGTGATGCCGGCGCTCTCGATCGCGACGTCCGTTCCCGTGCCCATCGCGATCCCGACTTCGGCCTGGGCCAGCGCCGGCGCGTCGTTGATACCGTCGCCCGCCATCGCGACGATACGTCCCTGGGCCTGCAAGCGCTTGACCGCCTCGCCTTTTTCCTCCGGCAAGACCTCCGACTGAAAATCGTCCACGCCGAGATTCTTCGCCACCGCCGCCGCCGTCGTGCGGCTGTCGCCGGTGAGCATGACGACGCGCGCGGCGTCGCCGTTCAGCGCGCGGATCGCCTCCGGCGTCGTCGGCTTGATCGGATCGGAGACGCCGAGCAATCCGGCGAGCCGGTTTTCGACCGCGACGAACATGACAGTCTGACCGCCGCGGCGAAGCTCTTCTGCTCTCGCGGCCAACTCCCCCGCGTCGATGGCCGATTCCGCGAGCAGCGCGGGATTCCCGAGTGCGACCTTTTTCCCGTCGACGGTTCCGACAATGCCCTTACCGGGAATGGCTCGCGCGTTCTCCGCGCGCGCCGGTGCGACGCCGCGCGCTTCAGCGCCTTCGGCGACCGCCGCGGCAAGCGGGTGCTCGCTGCCGCGCTCGAGGCCGGCCGAAAGTCGCAAGAGTTCGCTCTCTTCCATTCCCGCCGTAACGACAGATGTAAGCCGCGGCTTTCCTTCGGTCAAAGTGCCGGTCTTGTCTACGACGAACGTGTCGACTTTTTCGAGCACTTCCAGCGCTTCGGCATTTTTGATCAGGATTCCCGCCGTCGCGCCGCGGCCCACGCCGACCATGATCGACATCGGCGTCGCGAGGCCGAGCGCGCACGGGCAGGCGATGATGAGAACGGCGACGGCGTTGACGAGCGCGTACGCGAGGCGCGGCTCGGGGCCGAATGCCGCCCAGACGAGGAATGTGACGGCCGCGATCGAGACGACCGTCGGCACGAAATAGGACGCGACGCGGTCGGCGAGCCGCTGGATCGGCGCGCGGCTCCGCTGCGCGGCGCTCACCATCGCAACGATGCGCGCGAGCAGCGTATCGCTGCCGACGCGCTCGGCGCGCATGACGATGGAGCCGATGCCGTTGAGTGTTCCGCCGGTGACTTTCGCTCCCGGACCCTTTTCCGCGGGAATCGGCTCGCCGGTGATCATCGATTCGTCGACGGCTGTGAAGCCTTCGAGCACCGCACCGTCGACGGGAATCTTCTCGCCCGGCCGGACGCGCAGGCGATCGCTCACTTGAACGCGATCGAGCGGTATGTCTTCCTCGCCGCCGTCGTCTTTAATTCTTCGTGCGGTCGCCGGAGCCAAGCCCAGCAGCGCGCGGATCGCGCCGCTCGTCCGGCTGCGCGCGCGCAGCTCCAGGACCTGCCCGAGGAGCACCAGGGTCGTGATGACCGCAGCCGCGTCGAAATAAACGCCCGCTTCGCCGCCGTGGCCGCGGAACGATTCAGGAAATAGATCGGGAAACAGGGTCGCCGCGAGACTGAACAGATAAGCCGCTCCGACGCCGAGCGCGATCAGCGTGAACATGTTCGGACTGCGGTTGAGGATCGACGCCCATCCGCGCTCGAAGAACGGCCGGCCGCACCAGAGAACAACCGGCGTCGCGAGCGCGAGCTGAAACCAGTTCATCAGGCGCGGCGGAATGAGGCCTTCGAACGGCCGGCCGGGAATCATCTCGGCCATCGCAAAGAAAAAAATCGGCGCGGTGAGAGCAACGGCGATCCAGAAGCGCCGCGTCATGTCGACGAGCTCGGGATTTTTTTCTTCAGCGAGCGTGACGGTCCGCGGCTCTAAAGCCATCCCGCAGATCGGACACGATCCCGGCTCCGGCCGCACGATCTGCGGATGCATCGGGCAAACCCATTCCGTTCGTGTTCGAGTCGGAGCGATGTTCACCGCTTCCAGCGCCATGCCGCATTTCGGGCATGGCCCGGGCATGGCCTGACGCACCTCCGGATCCATCGGGCAGGTATAAACGGCGCCGGGCAGCGGCTTCTCGGGCGCGTGCACCGAAGCCGGCGTTAAGAATTTATCGGGATCTTGTTTGAAGACTTCGAGGCAGTGCGGGTTGCAAAAATAGTAGGTCTTGCCGGCGTGCGTGTGGCTTCCGGCGGCGGACTGTTCGTCCACTTCCATGCCGCAGACCGGATCGATGGGCATGTAAAAACCTTAGCGGTTCTTCGTGAGATACTTCTCGGGATCTTTGTCGAAGGATTCTTTGCAGACCTTGGCGCAGAAATAATACGTTTGTCCTTTGTACGAAGACGTCGCCGCGGCCTTGCTCTCCTCGACAGTCATGCCGCACACGGGATCTTTGGCCATAATGTCTTGCCTCCTGCAGCCCGCGAATCAGCTTTTGAGCGCCGGCACGACCTCGCGCGCGAGCAGATCGATCGCCTCTTCATAGTCGGGTCCGAGCTTGGCGAAAGCGATCTGATCGTAGCCGAGGTCGCCAGCGGCGCGGCTGAGCTTCAGCACCTGCTCGACGACCTCGTCGGGTGTGCCCGCGGCGTAACACGCGCGCACGACGTCCTCGCTTACGAGCGCCGACGCTTGCTCGGGCGTCGCGCCCGACCGAAAAGCTTCTTTGAGCTTCAGCACCTCGGCGCGCCGAACGCCGAGCCGGTCGTATTCCTCGTCGGTAAAACCGCGCGCTTCCCATTGCAGGACCGAGTGCGCCGCTTGGCGCTTCGGAAATTCGATCGCCTGCGCGCGGTTGCGCGATACGGAAACGTTCAGCTCGCACATCTTGCGAAGTTTTTTGCCGGGCTGCGCCTCGCGCGCCGCGGCGTCCGCTTCGGCGAGCATCTTCGCCTGCCGGCCGGCGCGCAGCATCGGAATGAACGTGCCGGAGGAAATCACACCGTCCATAGTGCGGCCGCACATGCGCAGCGACTGCGGCCCGTTGCCGCCGCCGTAGAACGCGAACGGCGCGCGCGGCTTGAATGCCAGCGTAAATTTTCCGGAGCGGTTCAAACGAAAGTATTCGCACAGCAGCGGGAAATCCGCGTAGGCCACCTCCTCGCCGGCGAGCGCTCGGCGCAGTAGCTGCGCCGTCTCGCGCACCATCGCGACCGGCTTGGCGATCTCGACGTGCTGCGGCGCTTGACCGAGATCGCCTTGGGCGATGCCGACGCAGATCTCGCGCCCGTCGGTCAGCTCCGAAAGCGCGCCGAGCGCGCCCGCGAGCTCGAGCGTCTGGTGGAAGTATGGGACCAGGATCGCGGTGCCGATACGCACCGGCACCGCGGCGGCGATCGCCGTCAAGACGACGAGCTGCCCGCGATAACGGACGTTATCGTTCACCCAAATCTGGGAAAAGCCTTTTTCCTGGCCCAGGCGCGCGAGACGGACGAGCTCGGGAACCGAATAATGATTGCAGAGATGCGTGACGAACTGGAGAGCGAATTCCCCGGTGTATTTTGTCATAAAAAATCTTTCTAGCTTCGAGCTTCTAATTTCAAGTTAAGATCCGGAAGAGTCGCGTGCGTTAAGGCGGGCTTCGGCGAAATCCGAACTAGAAGCCTGAAACTTGCAACTTGAAACTCTTAAAATTTAACCACCGCCGCGCCCCACGCGAAGCCCGCGCCGAAGGCGTTCAGCAGCACGATGTCGCCGTGACGGATGCGCCCTTCGCGCCGGGCCTCGTCGAGCGCGATCGGAACCGAAGCGGCCGAGGTATTGCCGTAGCGGTCGAGATTGACCATGACTTTCGACATGGGAATCTTCAAGCGCTCGGCGAGCGCGGTAATGATGCGCAAGTTGGCCTGATGCGGAATCACGAGCGAGACCTGCTCGACGTCGATATCGGCCTCGTCAAGCGCTTCGCGGCTGATCTCCTCCATCGAGCGCACGGCGACCTTGAAGACTTCTTTGCCGTTCATCGTGATGGTGTGCTCGTTTTTCTTCACCGTCTCGGCGCTCGCGGGTTTGAGCGAGCCTCCGGCCGGGACATAGAGCGTCTTCACGTACGAGCCGTCGGTCCTGAGCTTCGCGCTGAGCACGCCGCGATGCCCGTCGTTGACCGAGCCGAGAACCGCCGCTCCGGCGCCGTCGCCAAAAAGAATACAAGTCGTCCGGTCTTTCCAATTGAGCAGCCGGCTGAGCGCGTCGGAGCCGACGACGAGCGCATGGCGGATCATACCGGTGCGAATCATCGAATCGGCGACTGCCAGAGCATTCAAAAAACCGGAGCAGGCCGCGTTCACATCGAAAGAAAACGCCTTCCGCGCGCCGAGCATGTCTTCGAGAACGCAGGCGGAGCTCGGAAAAGGATAATCCGCAGTTACCGTCCCCATGATGATCGCGTCGAGGTCCTTGGGGTCGACGCCCGCATCGTGCAGGGCCCGCACAGCGGCGCGATGCGCCATGTCGGCGTTGCCCTTGCCTTCTTCGAGGACGCGCCGCTCCTTGATCCCCGTCCGCGTCGTGATCCATTCATCGCTCGTGTCGACGAGCTCCTCGAGCGCCGCATTAGTGACGACGCGCGCGGGCAGCTCGGAGCCGGTGCCGAGAACCACGCTGCGGTGATGGGATTGTCTCACTCGGGCCTCCTGAAGATAACGCACGCGTTCGTGCCGCCGAAGCCGAAAGAATTGGAAAGCGCTACTTGAATGTCCGCTCGCCGCGCCTTGTTCGGCACATAGTCGAGGTCGCATTCGGGGTCGGGATTTTCATAGTTGATGGTCGGCGGAATCAAGCCGTTATGCAGCGCCAGGACGCTGAAGACGGCTTCGACGGCGCCGGCCGCGCCGAGCAGGTGGCCGGTCATCGATTTGGTCGAGCTCACCGGAATTTTATATGCTTGCTCGCCGAAGACGGTCTTGATCGCCTGTGTCTCGTTCATGTCGTTGTATTCGGTGGAGGTGCCGTGCGCGTTGATGTAGCTCACATCCTGCGGGCGAATGCCGGCGTCTTCGAGCGCGAGCTTCATGCAGCGCGCCGCACCCTCGCCTTCCGGCGCCGGCGCGGTGATGTGGTGCGCGTCGCCGTTGGCGGCGTAGCCGATGATCTCGGCGTAAATCTTCGCGCCGCGCTTGAGCGCGCGCTCGCGCTCTTCGAGGATCAGCACACCCGAGCCCTCGGCGATGACGAAGCCGTCGCGCTCCTTGTCGAACGGGCGGCTCGCGCGCTCCGGCTCGTCGTTGCGCGTCGAGAGCGCTTTCATCGAGGCAAAGCCACCCACGCCGAGCGGCGTGATCGCCGATTCGGCGCCGCCGGCAATCACCGCGTCCTGCAAGCCGCGGCGGATCGACTGGAACGCCTCGCCGATCGCGTGATTGCCGGACGCGCAGGCCGACGTCGGGGTCCAATTGACGCCCTTCGCGTTGTGGCGAATCGCGATCTGTCCCGGCGCGAGGTTGGAGATGACTTTGGGTATAAAAAACGGCGATATCTTGCGCGGGCCGCCTTCCAGATAAGCCTTGTGATAGGTCTCGATCGTTTCCAGACCGCAGAGCCCCACGCCGATAATACAGCCGACGCGCGGCGCTTCTTCGGGGTCGACCTTGAAGGCCCCGTCCTTCGCCGCCATATCAGCGGCCGCGACGCTGTACTGGATAAAGAGATCCATTTTCTTGATCTCTTTCGGCTCGATGAAGTCCTCGGCGCGGAAATCCGGCACCTCGCCGGCGATGCGGCTGGCGAAGAATTCGGTGTTTTGAAACCGGCTGATGGGGCGGATGCCCGAGCGGCCGGCAGAGACCGCCTGCCAGTTCTTTTCCAACCCCGTGCCGAGCGGGCTCACGATGCCCAAACCGGTGACGACGACCCGTCGCGGTTCAGTTTCCCTCATAATCCTTTCCTTTAAAGCGGGTCCCTAAAAATAGAACAGAGAGGCCGGACATTCAAGGCCGTCGGGGTGGTAAGAAGTATCCAATTATGCCCTGAAAACGCCTAATTATCATTCAAAGTTACATACTTGTTACAGCGACCAATATTTTTCCTGCACCCTTAATATATGCCGGACGAGCGGCTCGATGGCGGCTCCGCCGGGTGCCGGCGCGTCGCCGAGCTGCCGGTCGCGAAGCGATCGCAGGACCGCCGCGACCGATTCTTTGAGCGCCTTTAGATCGTATCCCCCCTCGAGTAGAAGCGCGATGCGCCCGCCTGCATGGCTCTCGGCCAACCGGACGAGCATGTCGGCTATCGCGGCAAAGCCGCTTTCGCTTACATTCATGCCGGCCAGCGGATCGCGCCGATGCGGGTCGAAGCCGGCCGAGACCAGCACCCATTCGGGCCGATATTTGTCCGCGATCGGCACGATGACATCGCGAAATACCCTCAGGTATTCTTCGTCTCCGCAGCCGGCCGGCAGCGGCACGTTGACGGTAAAGCCCTCGCCTTCGCTGGCGCCGATTTCCTCCGCGGCGCCGGTCCCCGGATAAAACGGATATTGATGCGTCGACATGTAGAGCACCGACGAGTCGCGGTAGAACAGTTCTTGCGTGCCGTTGCCGTGATGTACGTCCCAATCCATGATCAGGACCCGCTCCGCGCCGTAGCGGCGGCGCACGTACTGCGCGCCGATCGCGGCGGTGTTGAACAGGCAGAAGCCCATCGCCCGGTCCGGCAGCGCGTGATGGCCGGGAGGACGGACGAGCGCGAAGCCGTTGTCCGCCTCGCCCGCGGCAATGGCGTCGAGGAGCCGGAGAAAACCGCCGGTCGCGAGGAGCCCGACGCCGAACGAATCCCTCGAAGTCACGGTATCGCCGTCCAGCGCGAAGCCGTTCGTCTCCGAGGTCGAACGCACCAGCTCGATATATTCGCGCACGTGACACATTTCGATCTCTTCGTGCGTCGCGGCGCGCGGCTCGATGCGCGCGAATGCCGCACCGAGCTCCGCGGCTAGATCGAGCAGGACCTTGATGCGCTGCGCCCGCTCGGGATGACCTCGGCCTGGATCGTGCTTCAAATATTCGGGATCGATAACGACGGCGGATCGCGCCATTGCGATTTTATTTATCACGCGGCGGCTCCGCTGCCAATGTGAGCGCGCTTCGGTTGCCTCGCAGCGGTAAATGGATTAGCCTTACATCCGGAGGTTAACGATGTTCGGCATTGGCATGCCGGAGCTGATTTTGATCCTGGGCATCGCGCTGATCGTGCTCGGGCCGAAAAAGCTGCCTGAGATCGCGCGCGCGCTCGGTAAAGGAATGGCCGAGTTTCGCCGCGCCACGGACGAGCTCAAGGACGAACTGACCCGCATCGAGCCGGAGCCCGAGACTTCGAAGACTCCGCCCCCGGACACGCAGCCGGCCGATACTGAGAGCCCGCACCCGCAAGCCGCACCCGGCGAAGAGAGTGAGCGAAAAATCCACTAGCGCGAGCGTCGATGACGCCCGGATGCCGTTTACCGGGCATCTCGAAGAGCTGCGCTCGTGCCTGGTCAAGTCTCTGCTGGCGGTCGCGGTCGGTTTCGCCCTCTGCTACGCATACGTCGAAAAGATCTTCTTTTTTCTTACGCGGCCGCTAACGCGCGTCGAAGCGCCCGGCCTCACGCTTATCGGCACGGCGGTCGTCGAAGCGTTCTTTACCAAGATGAAGGTCGCGCTCATCGCGGGCCTGATCGCGGCGCTGCCGGTCGTGCTCTGGCAGGCCTGGCGCTTCATCTCGCCCGGTCTCTACGAGCACGAAAAACGCTACGCCCGCAGTTTTGTTTTCTTCGGAACGCTCTTTTTTCTCCTGGGCGCCTGGTTTTGCTACAGCGTCGTCTTCGATCTGGGGTTCAACTTACTGCTGCGCCGCTATCAAGCGATTCAGGTACGTCCCGCGATTCGCATCGGCGAATACCTCTCGTTCGCGGCGAAGCTCGTCCTCGCGCTCGGGGTCGCTTTCCAGCTGCCGGTCCTCGCCTACTTTTTCGCGCGCGTCGGATTGATCGATCACCGCTTTCTCATCCGGCAGTTTCGCTACGCGGTCGTCATCATCTTCATCCTCGCCGCGATCCTCACCCCGCCCGACGTCATCTCGCAGGTGCTCCTGGCCGTGCCGCTGATGCTTCTATACGGCGTCAGCGTCGCGGTCGCTTATTTCGCCGGCAGAAGAAGGTAACCCGCTCGGAGCGAGCGGCGGACTGGCGGCAATCTATTTGCCGTCGTGGTTGTTGTCGTCGTTGATGAAGACGCAGGCGGCGAACACGGTCGTCCAAAGGCCGTCCTTGTTGCCGATGGCGGATTGCGTGATGTTGGTCGTGCGGACGATTTTCTCGGACATCTTGAAGATCTGCTCGCGCTCGTCCCACGCCGTGTCGGGATTGAACTCGATGCCGAGCGTCGTCGCGAGCATGCTCGCGGCCAGATCCTCGGCGTAGTCGCCGGCCTTCTCGTCGGTCTCGCCGAAAGAATGGTGCTCGGAGAGGTAGCCGTGCTGGCTTTCATCGGCGGGAATCGCGACGCCGACCGACGCCGCAACGAGCCGGTTCGGCTCGTTGCTGCTCTCGCGGTCGTAGACGCAAAAGACGATCTCGCCGGGCCGCAGGAGCTTCACGCCCTCTTCTTTCGACACCCGCTTGCATCCGGGAGGAAAGATGCTGGACACGAGCACGAGGTTGCAGTGCGCCAGGCCGGCCATGCGCAGCGCCAACTCGAACGACGCGAGCTTCTCTTTGTGAACTCCGACGCCTTTAGTGAAGAAGCATTTCTTGGGAACCATTTTCCTCGGGATATACCATAACAAAAAAAACGTGACAAACAAAAATCGCCGCGTCCGAATTTATTCGACGACGGCAAGCACGGCGCCCGCCTCGACGGAGTCGCCGGTCTTGACCCGCACCTCTTTCACCTCGCCGTTGATCGGGCAGCGCACCTCGTTTTCCATCTTCATCGCCTCGACGATCACGAGTCCCTGCCCTTTCTCGACTTTATCGCCCTCGGAAACGAGCACGGCGATTATTTTTCCGGGCATCGGCACCGAGACGTTCTGCCGGCCCTGGAGTTCGATTCCGGATTGCAGCCCGCCGAGCCGCACCCGGCGCTCGTCGACGAGATCGATATGATAATTTCTGCCGTCGACGAGCACGCGATACTCGTCTTCCTTGACGTCGACCTCGACTTCGAAGGAGCGGTTGTCGACAATCAAAGAATAGTTCGTGAGCCCGGTCTTTTTTCCGTCGACCTGAAACTCGCTGCCGTCGACCGAGACGCGATAAACCGACTTGCCGATCTCCTCGATCTCGACGGTGTAAGTTTTTTCTCCAAGTCGGGCGATAAATGCCATATGAGCGATCCTAAAACAGCGGCTATTTTCGACTTTCGATTTTGGAGTTTCGATTGATCGAAAATTCAAAATCGCGAAATGTAGAATTCTTCAGCTCTTCCAACCTTTTCCCGGCGCTCCGGGAAGCGATCTGAGCGATACGCGCCGGCCGGAGTCGCGCCAGCGCGATTTCTCCGCCGCGCCGCGCGCGAGCATGAGGACCGCCCGCTCTTGCTCGCGGCCGAGCGCCGCGATCGCCGCGGATGCCAGCGCGATGTCCTTGTGCGGCAGGATTTCTTCCTTGTGCATGTAGCGGTACTCGTCGTCGATAAAGCCGGTGTTAAAGTCGCCCGCCATGAAGCGCGGGTGCCGAAGAATCCACTGGTGGAACGGAATATTCGTCTTGATGCCGCGGACCTGGTACTCGCGCAGGGCCCGGCGCATGCGGATGATCGCTTCGACGCGGTCCTCGCCCCAGACGATCAGCTTCGCGATCATCGGGTCGTAGTGGATCGGCACCTCGGCGCCCTCATAGACGCCGCAGTCGTTGCGCACGCCGAGCCCCTCGGGCAACCTGAGCCCTTCGATGCGGCCCGGACACGGCATGAAGTCGCTCTCCGGGTCTTCCGCATAAATGCGGCACTCGATGGCATGACCGGTCGGCTTGATGTGGCGCTGGCGCCACGGGAGATAGCTGCCCGCGGCGACTTCGATCTGCGCCTTGACGAGATCGATGCCGACGACGCGCTCGGTAACGGCGTGCTCGACCTGGAGGCGCGTGTTCATCTCGAGAAAATAAAAAGTCATGTTGCGGTCGAGCAGAAACTCGAGCGTGCCGACGCCGACGTAGCCGACGGCGCGCGCGCCCTGAATCGCCACGCGGCCGATATTGCGCCGGGCGCGGTAATCGAGCGCCGCCGCCGGGCATTCCTCGATGATCTTCTGGTGCCGGCGCTGGATCGAGCAGTCGCGATCGTAGAGATGGACGACCTTGCCGTGCCTGTCGGCCAGAATCTGCACCTCGACGTGGCGCGGCCGGTCGATATATTTCTCGATATAGAGGCGCGGGTCGCCGAAGAACGACGCGGCCTCGGAGCGCACCGCGCGGTATGCCGAGACGATCTCACGGCTCGAGCGCACCATGCGGAGTCCCTTGCCGCCGCCGCCGGCCGCCGCCTTCAGCATGAACGGATAACCGACGGTCTCGGCGGCTTTCTTGACCTCGTCTTCGGACTCGAGGATATCCGATCCGGGCACCACCGGTACCCCGGCAGCCTTCATGACCGCGCGCGCCTTTACCTTGTCGCCCATCTGGTCGATGACTTTGGGCGACGGGCCGATGAAGGTGACGCCCGCGTCTTCGCAGGCGGCGGCGAACTCGCTGTTTTCGGCCAGGAAGCCGTAGCCGGGATGGACGGCGTCGGCGCCGCTTTTCTTTACGGCGTCAAGAATGCGATCGATCGCGAGATAGCTTTGAATCGATGGCGGCGGGCCCACGAGATAAGCGTAATCGGCGTATTTGACGTGCAGCGATTCGCGGTCGGCCTCGGAATAAACGGCGACCGTCTCGATATCGAGCTCGCGGCACGCGCGCACGATGCGCACGGCGATCTCGCCGCGATTGGCGATCAGGATGCGCTTAAACATGATGACAGACGGAGACAGAGTTGAGACGGAGATTTCTGTCCCGGTCTCTGTCTACAGTGGTATGTTCCCATGCTTCTTGGGCGGGTTCTGATCGCGCTTGTTCTTCAGCATCTCGAGCGCGCGGATGAGAACCGGCCGGGTCTCTTCAGGATAGATGACCTGATCGACGTAGCCGAGCTCGGCGATCTTGAATGGGTTCGCGAACTTCTCGCGATAGCTCGCGGCGAGCTCTTCACGAGCCTTTTCTGGGTCGGCGGCTTTCTCGATCGCGTCGCGGAAGACGATATTGATCGCGCCTTCAGGCCCCATAACCGCGATCTCGCCGGTCGGATATACCAAATTGATGTCGCCGCGAAGGTGCTTACTCGACATGACGATGTAGCCACCGCCGTACGCCTTGCGCGTGACGAGCGTGATCTTCGGCACCGTCGCCTCCGCGTAGGCATAGAGGAGCTTGGCGCCGTGGCGGATGATGCCGCTGTATTCCTGCGTCGTGCCCGGGAGAAAGCCCGGCACGTCCACGAATGTGACGATCGGCAGATTGAAGCAGTCGCAAAAGCGAATGAAGCGGGCGGCCTTGACGGACGCGTCGATGTCGAGGCAGCCGGCGAGGTGGGCCGGCTGATTCGCCACGATGCCGAGCGAGCGGCCGCCGAGGCGGGCAAAGCCGACGACGATGTTCGGCGCGAAATCGCGATGGACCTCGTAAAAGTAACCCTCGTCAACGACCAATCCGATCAGCTCCTTCATATCGTACGGGCGATTCGGATTATCGGGGACGAGGTCGCGCAGCCGCTTGTCCTGCCGCGACGGATCGTCCTCGGTGGGGTGGAACGGGGGCTCTTCCTGATTATTGCTGGGGATGAAGCTCATGAGCTCGCGGATCATGAGCAGGCATTCCTTCTCGCCGTCGACGGAGAAGTGCGCAACGCCGCTTTTTGCGTTGTGCGTCTCGGCTCCGCCGAGGTCCTCCTTCGTCACCTCTTCGTGCGTCACCGCCTTGATCACGTCGGGGCCGGTGATGAACATGTAGCTGTTCGTCTTCAGCATGAAGATGAAGTCGGTGATCGCCGGCGAATAGACCGCGCCGCCGGCGCACGGCCCCATGATCGCGGAGATCTGGGGCACGACGCCGGACGCCATGACGTTGCGCTGAAAAATCTCGCCGTATCCAGCGAGGCTCGCGACGCCCTCCTGAATGCGCGCACCGCCGGAGTCGTTGATGCCGATCACCGGCGCGCCGTTTTTCATCGCGAGGTCCATGACCTTGCAGATCTTCTCGGCCACGACGCTGCTCAAGCTGCCGCCGAAGACCGTGAAGTCCTGCGCGTAGACGTAGACGAGGCGGCCGTCGATCAGGCCGTGGCCGGTGACAACGGCGTCGCCGGGAACTTTCTTCCCGTCCATGTCGAAGTCGGTGCAGTTATGGGTGCGGAGCCGGTCGAGCTCGACGAAGCTGCCCGGGTCGAGGAGGATGTCGATGCGCTCGCGCGCGAGGAGCTTGCCCTGCTCGTGCTGGCGGCGAATCTTGTCTTCGCCGCCGCCGAGGTCGGCCTGGCGATTTAGCTGCCGCAGCTTTTCCAGCTTATCGTTCTCGGCCATCGCCGGTGTCTTCTCGCGGGGGAGCGACATGGTTAAAGTGCGCGCAATAATAACAGACAGACGCCGTCTGTCAACATAAAAACGCTGGCATCCTTGATGTTCCATAGCGAAATTGCTAACTTAGCTGTCTCCCCATGAATGTTCGCGAGAATTCTCTTCTGATTGTCGCCGCAAGCGAGAGCGACGCCAACATGTTGTATGCCACGGCGTTTTTCGCCCCCGACCCTTTCATTTTTTTCCAGCATCGGGGCAAGAAGTACGTCGTGATGAGCGATCTCGAGATCGATCGCGCCAAGCGCCAAGCGGATGTCGATACGGTCCTTTCGCTGTCGCACTACGCCGCCGAAGCAAGAAAACGGGGCAAGCCGGCGCCGAACACGGCCGACATCATCGAGTTGATCTTCCGGGAGAAGCGCATCCGGCGCGTCGCCGTGCCGGCGACCTTTCCGACGCTCGTCGCCGACGAGCTCAGGTCGCGGGGCTTTACCCTGGACGTCAAGCGCGATCCGTTCTTCGCCGGGCGCGAGAAGAAGACCGACGACGAAGTGAAAAAAATCCGCGATTCGCTGGCGGCGGCCGAGGCCGGCCTGGACGCCGGCATCGCGGCGGTGAAGAAGGCGCGCATCGGGCGCGACCGGTATCTCTATCTCAACGGCGCGCGGCTCACGTCGGAAAAACTGAAGAGCATCGTCAATACGGCGATTATGGCGCGCGGCTGGGTGCCGAGCCATACGATCATCGCCTCCGGCGATCAATGCTGCGATCCGCACAACGAGGGCACCGGACCGATCAAGGCCGACAGCTCGATCATCTTCGATATTTTTCCGCGCTCGCAGAAGACCGGCTATTTCGGCGATTTGAGCCGCACGATCGTGCGCGGCCGCGCTTCAGAGCGGCTGAAGGAAGCATACGCGACGGTGCAGGCGGGCCAGAAAATCGCCTACCGCGATATTCGAAACGGCGCGAGCGGCAAAGCCATTCATCAGAAGATTCTGGACCTGTTCGAGCGCCGGGGCTTCCCAACCGGGAAGATCGACGGCCGCATGCAGGGATTTTTTCACGGCACAGGCCACGGCCTCGGCCTCGACATTCACGAGCCGCCGCGCATCTCGCCGGCCGAGGCGACGCTCAGGACCGGCCACGTCGTGACCGTCGAGCCGGGCCTTTATTATCTCGGCATGGGCGGCGTGCGACTTGAAGACGTCGTCGTCGTTACTGCGAAAGGTAACCGAAACTTAACCCGCGCGCCGCAATTTCTCGAAGTCTAGTGGAATAAAATAGCGGCGAGTTGTCCGTCCGTCGTGTTGACTTCGACGTTGCCAGAAACTCTCAAATTCTTCTCCGGCCCCAAGCCGCGGGTGATCGGCCACCGCGGCGCCGCCGGCGTCGCGCCGGAAAACACGGTCGCGGCCTTCGAGTGGGCCGTCGCCGACCGCGCCGACATCGTCGAGCTCGACGTGCACGCGACCCGCGACGGCCAAATCGTCGTCATCCACGACGATACCGTAGACCGCACGACTGACGGCGTCGGCGCCGTCAAAAACCTATCGCTCGCCGAGCTCAAGCGCCTCGACGCCGGCTACCGCTTCCGCACCGATGCGGACAATTATCCCTTTCGCGGCCGCGGCGTGACCATTCCGACGCTCGCCGAGCTCCTGCACCGATTGCGCGACATCAAAGCGATCGTCGAGATCAAGCAATCCGAGCCCTCGATCGTGGATCGCGTGCTAACGAACGTTCGCGACGCCGGTAAGGAGGACGACGTTCTCCTTGCCACCGAACGCGACGATATCATGCGCGATATACGCGCGGCGCTCGGGCCGAATGCGCCGATCGCCACCGGCTTTTGCCACGGTGAGGTCGCCGCATTTATCGAAGCGCTCGCGCGCGGCGCCGTGGCGGGCTACGCGCCGCCGGGCGGCGCCTTGCAGATCCCGCCGGCCTTCGCCGGCGTCGAACTCGTCACCGCCGCGAGCGTCCGCGCCGCCCATGCGCTCGGTCTCGAGATTTACGTCTGGACGGTCAACGAACCGGCCGAGATCCAGCGCCTGCTCGATCTCGGCGTCGACGGCATCATCAGCGACTATCCCGCGCGCGTCGCAGCGGCCGCCGGGCGGCGCTAAAAAACCCCTTTCCCGAGCGGACCCGGAATAAGGTATACTGCTGCCGCGCGGAAATACGCTTATCCGCTCCGGCATGCTGAACAAGAAGCACACCATCGTCATCCTCCAGTGGCTGATCGCGATCGCCTCGTCTTATCTGATACTTTTCAGCAAGGGCGCGGTCGCAGGCGACGCCGTGTCGTACAGCCTGGTCGCTGTTTTGCTCGCGAGCGGCGTCGTTTTTTCGCGTCTGCCGGAGCGGATCTTTCACCATCGCTTCTTCGACCTGTTCATTTTCGGCGCGGACACCGTGCTCATCTCGGCGGCGATTTATCGCAACCGCAACGCGCCATGGGACCTCTTCCTGCTTTATTTCTTCATCATCTTCCTCGCCGCCGTCGGCGAGACGGTTGGCAAGATCATCATCGGCTTCGCCGTTGTGAGCCTCGTCTATCTGGGCTTTCTCTTTCAGCAGGGACGGCCGTTCGTTGAAGTCGCGCCGGACTTCTTCCTCCGCATGACATTTCTTTTCGGCGTGGCGATCCTCTACGGCTATCTCTCGGCCGATGTCCGCCGCGAGAAAGTTCGCGCGGAGGCGGCGGAGCACAAGGAGCGCGTCAAAATGGATCTCGTCGCGGCGCTCGCGCACGACATCAAAAGCCCGCTCGGCATCATCATGGGCTACGCCGAGCGCCTCACCGACCAGCTCTCGGGCGATCGCGCGAATGCCGACAATATCGAGGCGCTCGGGCGGATTCAGGCCAACGCGCAACGGATCGTCAATCTCGTCACGGGATTTCTGGAAGCGAGCAAGGCGGAGGCGGGAAAGCTCGAGATCGCGCACCGGCCGGTCGCGATGAACGCTCTCCTCGAGCAGGTCGCGCGCCAGCTCGAGCCCGATATCCGGAAGAAAAATCTAGCGCTCGAGTTGCAGCTCGACGAGCGGCTGCCCGAACTGATCGGCGATAACGCGCAGCTCGAGCGGGTTTTCTGGAACCTCCTCGGCAACGCGATCAAATTCACACCCGCCGGCGGCAAAGTGACCGTAAGCTCCATGCGTCAGAACGGCAGCGTCGCCGTCAGCATCCGCGACACCGGCATCGGCATTCAGCCCGAGGAGCTGCCGCTCCTGTTTACGCAGTTCCGGCGCCTGAATAGCGCGGCGAAAATCGACGGCACCGGCCTCGGCCTCTTCATCGTCAAAACGATTGTCGAGGCGCACCGCGGAACCGTCCAAGTCGAGAGCCCCCGCGAGGGCGGGTCGAATTTCACCGTGCGCATCCCGTTCCGCGACGGGCGCTGAGCGATGGCCGGAAAACCAGACCGCTTGGCCCGGCTAGTCGCAGCGCTCGATCATCCCGATAAAAAAATCATCCGCGAAGCCGTTGACGCGCTGGTCGCGCTCGCGCCGAGCCAGCCGGAGGTCGGCGGCGAAGTCGAGGCCGCGTTAATGCGGGCGCCGGTCTATAAACGCTGGCCGATGGCGTACGTGCTCGCGCAAATCGGGCCTCCGTCCGACGCGTGCTTCGCGGCGCTGGAGGGTGGATTGGACGCGCCCGATCCCGATATCCGCTGGGCGATCGTCGTGCTTTTCGCGCGGCTCGCAAGGGAATCAGGCGGAGCGACGCGAGAGCGGCTCGCGTCGCTTGCCCGCTCCGGCACGGCCACGCAGCGGCGCATGGCGATTTACACTCTGCGGGACATCGGCCCCGCCGATGCGCTGGCGCACGAGGCGGTGCGCGGCGCGCTCGCGGACACCGATCCGCTCGTGCGCGTCGCCGCTTTAACGAGTCTCAAAGTCTTTCCCGAAATCGCCCGCACCGCGGTCGGCGACATGCAGCGCATGCTGGAAAGCGACGACGACGCGCGCGTCCGCGCCGCCGCCGCCGTCGCGCTCGCACAAAGCGGCGCGCCGATGGCGGAGATTCGCGGCGCGCTGGAAGGCTCCGCGATGACCGGCGATCCGACGGTCGTCCGCGCCGTTCGCGCCGCGCTGGAGATGCTGGGGAAGAAGGCGACTTAGATTACAGAGCTACGAGAATTGTCACATTGACATCAGAATGAGTCACAAAGAAAGTCTTTTTCTGTGACCGGCATCATCCTTCCTCAATATAGGGTTTTTCCCTGATTGTTGTAAACAATCGTCTTCATTTAGATTCCCAAACTTAAAAGCGCAGACGAGCTCTTCTTCGCGGCCATCCCCCTGACCTTCGAAAAAGCGCACGGGCTGAAGAATCTACTGGCGTCTCGAAAAACCCCGGGAGGAGGATCGCTGTATGGGTGTGCGAAGATGGTGGATACTCGTTGGCATTCCAACGATTGTGCTGGGATTAACTACATTGACACTTGCCGGTAACGTTAAGCCACCTGTTAATCCGGGATGGATTGAAAAGACAGACAGCGACGGCATCAGAATTAGACAAGATTCGCCGCTAGGAGCAAAAAATGCGAAACGTTTCGTTAAAGGAAAAGGCAAGCCGATATACTTTCCTGCGCCTTACAATACACTCGGTGTACGGCTCACCGACAACAGTGACTGTCCTGGCAATACCGACTGCATTAGCTACGTGGGTTACTCATATTGGCGCAATACTAACAACCATGTCAATGATCCAACTATGCTGATTTTTATCGGTGTAAACGGAAATGCGACGCTGTATCAATTTAATAAGACAACCAGGGCCGTCACGAATCTAGGAGAAGTCTTAGATCCGACAAGTAAGGGTCAATTGAGCGGAGGGCCTCAAAACGGTTTGGGATGGTACTTCAGTGCGACATTATCAAAAACTATTTACCTGGATAATAGCGCTTTTCCATATACGACGGCCCCCCCCGACCTGATACAGTTCAATGCGACCAAACGAAAGCTATACCGCTACGATTTGAACAATCCGGTTCTCGTTCCCGTTTTCGACATCAACGATTATTTCAATAATGTTCCTGGTGCTACGGGTGATAAATACATTACTCAATCGCATTCAAGCAACGATGACAAAGTCCATTCCGCTTCGGTTGTGTGTCCAATAGCTCAAGCGGTGACGTGCCATGATGGTACGCGCACCGCCACTTTTCCACACGTAGATGCGAGGCAGGATGCGCCTGACGAGGTTATGGGGTGCATCGTCTATAACGAGAGAACAACACCACCAACGTTTCTATATTTCCCTCGAAAAGGCGACACGATAACAGAAGGCGGTGTGCAAAAGATCAAGGCCATGAATGAATGCCATGTGGACAAAAGCGGCAACTGGCTCGTAATTATCGAAAACGAAATTGTTGATACGACAAGAGACGTCACGATCGTGGACAACCGTATCATCAATTTACTGGCCTCAGATCCCGAGCTTCATGCAGGGGTTACGCTCAAATACACGGATGCGGCCAACTTGAAAGGCACCTGGTCGGCCAGCACGACCTACACCGCTAATGACATCGTCTCCTTCGGCGGCACGTCCTACATCTCTCTTCAGGGAACGAACCTAAACCACCAACCCGACCTCTCGACTACGTGGTGGCAAACCGCGCCCTTTGGTTCAAGAGGTCACTTGGATACCGGTTTTGGATACTTAGCGGGTGGAGGAGCCGAAATCGACCCGCTGTTCGGATCGATCCCCGGCGTCGAGCGTATCGTCGGTCTGGATCAAAATCCTCTTATAGACGGACCTGTCGCTTACCACGACATAAGTTTTGACGGTGGAGCTGCAAACCATGTGAGTCACAGCAATGCAAAAGACACCAACGTCACTCCTCGCGAGCAACAACACGCCTGCGCAAGTAATGGCATAGAAAAGGCCAATGCCGCTCAGCCTCGCTCAGACGAAATCGTTTGTTTTCGCTTAGATCAATCAGGTGATGTTTTGGTCGTCGCGCCGACAATGGCAAGCATACGCGATAACGGAGGTGGACAGGCCGGCGATCCGACTGATACGTATGGTCGATATCCGAAGGGAAATTTGGATATTACTGGTAAATATTTCATTTGGACCGCGAACATGTTCGGGGACCGCCTAGATGCCTTTCTGGTCGAAGTGCCATCGGATTTGTTAATCGGCGACACAAATCCCGGGCCTATTCCTGTGGACTGGACGGTGCACGACGTCGGCGATGCAAATGATGGCACGGGAACGCAGCCCACGCACGCAAAAGATACTTTCACGATACCTGTAGCGTCGTCGCAGGTAGGTGGCGCATCCGCGCCTGGATCGGATAACTTTCGCTTCATTTTTAAAACACTAAATGGCGACGGCCAAATCGTGGCCCAAGTCGGGAGCCTGCTTAAGAAGACCTCCACAGGTGCAAATCAAGATCCTTTGGAGAGAGCCGGCGTCATGATCCGCGAGACACTTGACCCTGACTCTAAGCACGCCTTTATGGCGTTGACGTGGTCCAAAATCCAAGGAGGCTGTTTTCAGACGCGGACATTTAGTGGAGTAGATGCTAGCGCCTGCACGGCTTTTAAAAGCATCGAAGCTCCTTACTGGGTAAAGCTTGTACGGAAAAACGGAACCTTTACAGGATACGTTTCGAGTGATGGGGTGAAGTGGTCAAAAGTTGCGAAAACCAACATAACGATGACCACAAGCGTATTGATTGGCTTAGCGGTGACAAGCAATATGCAGCAAAACGATCCGGAGAACCCCATAACACCTACGGAACCGACACTGGCAACATTTAGTCGCGTATCTGTTACAGGCAATATAACGACAACTGGTGTGGAACTTCTCGCCGGTACAGAGACTTGGGAATACGAAGATGTCGGCAGCGTCGGCGTAGCGGGTACGTCGACTTATACGAATGGCACTTACACCGTTAAGGGGTCCGGCGCGGACATTGCCGGCACAGCAGATGCTTTTCAATTTCTGTATCGTACTGTCAATTACGACGCGACGATCATCGCACGTGTCACGGCTGTGCAAAATACGAATGCCTGGGCAAAAGCAGGGGTTATGATCCGCGAGTCGACAGATCCTGACGCACCCTTTGCCATGATGATGCTGACGCGCGGCAACGGCACGTCATTCGAACGCCGCGTAGAGACTGGAAATACAGCTACGTTGACCACACCAGCGGATGGTCGGACCGCTCCATATTGGGTGAAGCTCGTAAGGCAGGGTATGACGTTTACCGGCTATAAATCGAGCGATGGCGTTAACTGGGTGCAAGTAGGTACCGATACAATTTCGATGCCAAGCGCCGTCCAGGTCGGATTAGCGGTAACTTCGCACAACAATGCAGCCTTGAACACTTCTACATTCACTAACGTCCAGATATGGGAAACCGCCGGAGATCGAGCAACCGACGGCTTCGTCTTTTCCGATGATTTTAGTGATGGCAATGCCAACGGCTGGACGCTTTATCCCAGCGGATATTGGACTGTCGTGAGCGGGGAGTTGAAGGCGACCGGGCAGCCATTAGGTGGTTTCGCAACTCACTACGCTAGAAGCGCACTACCTATAGGGTCGACTGTCTGGGAGGCAAATATGGCCATACCTACTGTGGGCTCAGACGTATCAGGAATAAAGGTTTCGACTGGTGATCTTCTTTATAGAGTCTTGGTCGGTGTGCAGCCGAATAACACTGGTGGTGTCATATTATGGTCTGTTGACGTCGATGGTGTATGGCAGGGGTGGCACAACGCAGGATCCGTGGCAACACCTGCTTCGATACATAGGTATACGGTTCAGATGGAAAACGATGCTACATTCACAATCCTACTCGATGGTGTCCCAATAACTACTGGTATAAGCGCGGGGCCGCCAACGGTGTGGGCCGATGGAATCGCATCGGGCGATCTCTTTACACAAATAGGAGGTGGACAAATCGCCAATACGCGCTTCGATAATATCGATGCGAAGTAGGTAATAACATAAGGCGAACACAGGTAAAATCCTCATTGAAATAGACATAAGTCGTCTTATTATCGCAGCTGGATTACCTATGAAGCCTGATCTGCATCTGCCGTCACGCAATAACATTGCTGCCGCTTGGGACAGTGCACTGTCCCAAGCGGCAGCTTCTTTTGTTGCAGAGCTCAGCACTAAACAGCGGCATGATCTATTTGAGTATTATTTCGCAGCATACAATTATCTATCTTTACTTCCACGTGTTGCACGTCGCGCCATGCAGCGAAAGCTTTTGCGCTCTGTTTCAGTATTCCCGACTGAAAGCCGACAGCGGCTTGTTCGGTCGGTAAGCGGCGCTGCACTGCTGCTGGCACTATCACAGTCTGCGCAACCAGCCATGATTCCCGTCACAACGAACATTCCCGCCCTCAATGACGGCGACAATCAATGTTCGCTGATAGAAGCGATTATTAATTCAAACAGCCATGCAGCTACCCATCCGGATTGCGTAGCCGGCGATGGCGTGGACACGGTCGTTCTGCCGACGAATACCACCATCACGTTGAGCTCGATTTATGCTGATTACCAGGGCGATACAGCACTACCGGTAATTACCGGCAACATCACGATCCAGGGCAACGGCACCGCGATCGTTCGGAACAAGAAGAAGAAAACTCCTGGTCGTTTGCTTGCCGTAAGTGACACTGGATCTTTGCGGCTCGAGAACGTCATCCTGAGTGGTGGCAATCAAGCTCAAGGCGGCGCGATCTTCAACACAGGAGTTCTGGCGCTCGTCGACAGTGTTATCTCGGGTAATAAGGCCACCGACGGAGGAGGCATTTATAATGCCGGCGGCGCGATTCTAGATGTGGCGAATAGTCTGATTACGAGAAACTCGGCTGCCTTTTACGGCGCAGGTGTATTCAACTGCGGTAGTTTTACCATTGCGAACAGCACAATTTCTGCGAATACCGCAGGAAGTTTAGGCGGTGGGTTCACACACCTACAGAAGCGGCACTCTGAGTATGGATCCCTATTCCCACGCTTCCCTGGTTGCTATGCGTCTACCGGTGGCACGATCGATAAGTCAACTATTTATAACAATAGAGCTGGCGCAGGCGGGGGCGTCGCGAATCTACAGGGAGGAATAGTCGTTTTAAATAGTACCATTTCAGGCAATACCGCCGCAGGGTCGGGCGGGGGATTGTTAAACAGTCAATACAGTGGGACAAGAATAGAAAATGGAACGATTACAGGAAATATTGTGAATTCGAAAGGTAGTGGTCAAGGGGGCGGCATTGCTAACGGATCGTTCGCCCAGCTCGATTTGAAGCTTTCGATTATATCGGGCAACAAGGCGACGATGGGTCCGGAGATAAAAAACTCTGCCGTAGGCACCGTTCATGCGGAGTCGAATATCTTCGGTCTTAATGGGAATTCGGGTGTCTATGGATTTTTCCCAACCCCTGGCGTTCCTGCTCCTGGCGTGAAATTAAAAAACATTCTTTCTCGGCTTGCCGACAACGGCGGCCCGACGCTCACGCATGCCCTCGTCCCAGGCAGCCCAGCGATTGATGCTGCGCCTGTTGATGCAGATTGCCCTGCAACAGATCAGCGCGGCGTCACGCGACCGCAGGGCGGCGGCTGCGATATCGGCGCGTTCGAGCAGTAATCCGATAACTTTCTTTACAGAACTGTGGCGGCGTGTTAAGAGCGCCGTTACGCGTTTTATGATTGCGAATGAAGAGCAGCAAACAAAAGCACCCTTTCGACTCGATATCTGCGACTGGATCTTTTTCGGAGTTCTTTTTGTCGCGATCCTGATTCGGGTCAACTACTTCCTCATTACCCAAGATCAGCCGCTCTGGTGGGACGAGGCGGAGTACATGCTCAAGGCGAAAGCGCTGGCTTTCGGCACGCCTGAGACGGGCTGGTACAAATCTCGGCCGGTGCTTTTGCCGATCCTAGCGGCTGGGCTTCTCAAGCTCGGCGTCGGCGAAGTCGCCATCCGGCTTCTCTGGATCGCGCTTTCGACCGCGTCGTTGATTTTTCTGTACCGCCTCGGCGCACTGCTCTTTAATAAACGTGTCGGCCTTTACGCCGCGGCTCTCGCCTCAGCTTTTTATATCGATCTTTTCTATTCGATGCGCCTGCTCGTCGATCTGCCGCAGGTCTTCTTCGTCGTCCTCGCCGCGTATTTGCTCGTAAGAGCCGTCTACTTCAATGCAATCTATAGCGCGTGGGCGGTGCTGCCAGTGCTCTTTCTGGGAACCGCGATGCGCTTCACAGTGGGAATTTTTATCGTCGTCGCGATAATTTTTCTAATCGTCGTTGAAAGAGACCGGCTGTGGAAGGATAAACGCTGGCTGGTCTCTTCGCTTCTCGGCCTCGCCGTATTGCTGCCGTTTCTGATCTACTACTGGGCCGCCTACGACAATCCCTTTTTTCCCTTCCTATCGCAACGCGCCCTCCGGACAGCGGGAAAAGCTGCGCTCGATCCGGGCCAGATCTTAATCCAGTACATTGTCTTCTTTCCGAACTACACGAACATACCTGTCACGGTCGTATTTATCGCCGGACTTGTTCTAGCCGTTGTCGTGCTCGCATGGCGGGGCGCCTTTAGCGACAAGACCGTCCAAAGTTATTTGCTGTTGCTTCTTTGGACGGTCGCTCCGTTTCTTTTTTTCGCTCTGCTCGTCGATCATTTCGAGGACCGCTACATAGCCATGATCTTCCCCGCGATTTTCCTGTTCACCGCTGTAGCGCTGGATGCGGGATACAAATACCTTAAGCGCTTTAATTTGCCGGCGGCGGTCGCCGCCGTCACATTGTTTCTGCTTTACGCGGCGGTTTCGATGGCGCTGCGCTCGGACGCCGAGATCGCCGCCAAGCTCGACTCGTTCGCCGCGATCCAGGGCGCCGGCCTGTGGATCAAGGCGCATTCCCAGCCGGGCGATTCGGTCATAACTTCGAGCGTGCCGCAAAATACTTATTATTCGGAACGCGCCTCCTATCCGATACCGAACCAGCCGGAAGTTTTCGAGCGAACGATCGCGGAGGGAAAGTCAAAATATCTGGTGCTTTCGCTATGGGAACAGTCGCCGTCTTGGGCTTATCGCTGGCCCGCCGCGAACCCGGGCAAAGCCAGCGCGGCCGCGGCATTCTTTTTCGACGCGGAACGGAAGCGCCCGGCGGCGATCGTTTACTCGTTGCACCCCCAAAATTAAAAGGGCCCGCCCCTTCGCTGCAAAACGAAGAAGCGGGCCCCGGTGACTGGGGGGATTTACAGGCCTGAGCCCGAACCCCCGTCAATTGGCTGGCTCAGACGCTAGGTCCCAGCCACCTCACAGTCCGTACATTTGTCATTTATCACTGGACCACCTCCTTTCCCTGCTGATTAACAGTTTAAGGAAGCGATCTGGGTAAGTCAATAAAAAACCGCCTTGCTCTATGACGGCCAACCGATAAAGCTCAGCTGACGGCCGGTGTCTTTGTCGCGACGGTAGGAAAAGAATTCTCGGTCGCACGCGTTGCACGGACCGGCGACGACGATGCGCTCGGGCGCGACGCCGGCGCCTTCGAGCTGGCGGCGGTTGAGCTCGCGGATGTCGAGATACTGTTTACCGACGCGCGACTGTATCGCGCTTTTCGCCGCGTCGCCCCACTTAACGGTAAGCGGCTCGGCAACGTCCGCGCCGATCTCGTAGCAGCACACGCCAATTGTCGGTCCGAGCGCGGCCTCGATCTCTTCCGGCGCGACGCCGTAGCGTTCTTTCAAATGCCGCACCATCTTCGGCGCGATGCCCGCGAGCGTACCGCGCCAGCCGGCGTGCACGACCGCGGCGAGCTTGCGCTCCGGCATCGAAAAAAGAATCGGCGCGCAGTCGGCTGTCAGCAGGCCGAGGAAAATCCCCGGCTTCTCGGCGACCATGCCGTCGGCCTCGCCGATCTCCTTGATCTTCGGATCGGCGACGTCAGCGATGTGATCACCGTGCACCTGCTTCATGGTGACGACTTTGAGATTGTGCACGCCGACGGCTTTCTTCACGTCGCAGAAGTTGTCCTTGACGACCGCGGGATCGTCGCCGACGCGGAACGATAGGTTGAGGCCCATGAACGCGCCTTCGCTCTTGCCGCCGCGCCGGCCGAGAAAGCCGTGCAGCGGCGCGCCGCGGCGCTCCCATGCGGAAACTTTGATCCAGCGAAGCTCCATCGCCTCTATTATCGGCGCCGGCGACGCCGGTTGCAAGCGCCGGTTGCAAATCGGCCGCGAGCCGAGCAGAATTTCCGCTCACAATGGAAACGAGCGGAAGCGGCGAGAAGCAGCGCTGGGTCACGTGCCTCTTGAGCGACATGCTGCTGAGCCACGTCAAAGCGCAGGGCTGCGGCAGCGCGATCGACTATCCCGTTCTGTTCGCCGCCGCCGACGGCTTCGAGGCGCCCGCCGAGCCGGAAGCCTTCCTGACCGATCCCGCGAACTGGATCCCGCTCGCGGTGCTGCGCGAGCTCGAGGCGCAGTGCGAGAAGCTGACCGGCAAGAAAGATTTCGCGTACCACGCCGCGAAAGCGTATTTTGCGCCGGGAAAGCGTCGCCTGCCATCGCTCTTCGACATCATCGTGCGCGTGCTCAACGACGTGCGCACGGCGCTCGTCTTCGCGAATCTCTGGGGCGCGGCGCAGACGAATTACCTGAAGCTGCAATCGTTCGAGCGGCCCGGCGCGAAACCGGAGCTTTTTATCCTCGCCCACTTCGGCGCCGACGCCGCGCCCGGCGTCGCGACGATCCATTTGCTTCGCGGATTCACCGAGGGCTTCCCGCGCCTCTATCCGTTCATCGAGGACGCGCGCTGCGTGCAAGAATTCTCGCAGCTCAGCCTCGAAGACGTCGCCGACGAATTTCCCGGCTACAGCGTCCGGCGAGACGGCGATCGCGTCGCGCTCTGCGCCGCATCCGGCGAGCCGGTCGTTGAAGCGGTTAAAATTGCGCTCGGCTCGGAGCGCGTGCCGGTGAAGGACGAGTTCACACTCTACATACCCGACGCGCCGGTCGTGCCCGAGCGCGACGGCGCGGTCGAAGTTCTGACGGCGGGCGCTCCGGCCGCAGGAGGGAGCGCCGCGTCGGTCGAGGCCTACCGCATCGTAAAAGCCGGCGTCCTCAGCGCTGGGCCGCTCCAGCACGCCTTGAACGAGGGCGAGATTTACGCCGCGCCTTACTGTCGTTTCCGCTTCGAGTGGAAGGAAGCGGCCGCGCGGCGGCAGGAAGTGTCGGCCGACGCGATTCGCAAAGAGGTGTCCCGCCTGCTGTTCGATCATTTGAAGCAGCTGAAGCAAAGTCACATCCGCATGGCCGAGTTTTCGACCGAGAAGTCGCGCCTCCAGCGCGAGAATCTCACGCTCCGCCGCGCGGTCGAGCAGGAATTCGGGGTCGCCGGCATAATCGGCCGGAGCAAGCCGATGGAGGAGCTTTTCGGTCTCGTGCGCTCGATCGCCGAAACCGACGTGACGGTCCTGATCGAGGGCGAAACCGGCACCGGTAAGGAATTGATCGCGCGCGCGATCCATTTTCAGAGCGCGCGGCGCGCGCAGCCGTTGATCGGCGTCAATTGCGGCGCGCTCTCGGAGACGCTGCTCGAGAGCGAGCTGTTCGGGCACGAGAAAGGCGCCTTCACCGGCGCCGCCGCGCAGCGCAAAGGCATTTTCGAATCGGCACACGGCGGCACGCTGTTTCTCGACGAAATCGGCGAGACCTCAGCCGGCACGCAAGTGAAGCTGCTGCGCGTGCTTCAGGAGGGCGAGTTGCAGCGCGTCGGCGGACACGCGACGATTAAAGTCGACGTGCGCGTCGTCGCCGCGACGAACCGAAAGCTCGACGAGCTCGTCAAAGACGGCAAGTTCCGCCAGGACCTGTATTACCGGCTCAACGTCTTTCCGCTCACGATTTTGCCGCTGCGCGAGCGCGTCGAAGACATCCCGCCGCTGGTTTCTCATTTTATCGAAAAAAGCAACGCGCGCTTAAAGAGGAATATCCGCGGCGCCACGCCGCAGGCGATGGCGCTGCTGATCGCGTGGCGGTGGCCGGGCAACGTGCGCGAGCTGGAGAACGTCGTCCAGCGCATGATCGTCGTCGCGAAGGGCGAGTATCTGGATGCTGCCGACCTGCCGCCCGAGATGCGCGCCGAGACCGCGCCGGGCTCGGCGGCGCCCACGGATTTGAAAGGAATCGCCCGCGCGTCGGCCGACGTCATCGAGAAAAAGGCGATCGCCGACGCGCTCGCCGCGAGCGGCGGCAACGTCACGCGCGCCGCCAAGGCGCTCGGCGTAAGCCGCGCGACGCTACAGAACAAGATGAAGGCGTACGGGCTACGTGGAAAAATATCTTGAAGAATCCGACGAACAGAAAAGCGTAAATCAACGAAGGTCCGACAGGAATGTTTTTAGCTGCCGAAGAACTTCCTGGGGGCGTTCTTCCTGCGGCACGTGTCCCGTCTTTTCCAGAATGATTAATTTTGAGTTTTTAATATCGCTATGGAATCGATGAGCATTTTCGATCGGCATCCACGCGTCGGCCGCTCCCCATATGATTAAAGTGGGCACGTCGATGTCTTTAAAGCGAAGCTCATTGGACTCTGCGTCGGGAGGCTCGATCAGCTTCGCGGTCTGCTCCAATGGATATCTACTTTCTCGCACATCCATAAAATACGCGTAGCGGCAGACTCGATCCGGCGTAGCTCGCGCGTTGTCAGCGAAGAGCGCTTCGAGCATGAGCTTCGCGCGCAGCTGTGGAGGAATTGAATACGACATAAAAAAACGAGAGAAGGGATTTTTTGTCGCCGCAACGATGGGTGGCTGTCTCTGTACATACCCGGCGCTATCGAGCAATACTAAACCGTCGATGGTCAATGGCTGCGGGTGGTCCTTGACTCTAAGATACGTCAGCAATGCAATCTCGCCGCCGAGCGAGTGGCCGACAAGCACGACGCGCCTCAGTCCAAGTCTCGTTAGAAAGTGAATCAAGAATTCCGCTTGATCGTCGGGCGAATATTTTTGATCATGCGGCTTCGAGGTAAATCCGGAGCCTCTTAAATCCAACCGGACGGTCGAAAATTCCGCCGACAGCTCTGGATAAATGTCGTGCCACGTTTCGAGGCTAGCTCCGAAGCCGTGGATCAAAACGATCGTCGGAGATCGATTCGATTTCAGGTTGGCTTCAAAATTGACCGAGACGCCATCGACCTCCACTGACTGCGCAGGGCGAGGAACAGCGGCGCCACAGTTGTGCTCGATCTGTGCCGCCGTGCATCCGAATAAAATTAGGACGACACATCCGCATAAGGTAAGTACGGTTTTCGATGTATCAGCGACGCCCACAGCCACCCCCAACTCTAATATCATACCTATATTGGGCCACTCCGCCAAGACACTCAGCGTCAGCGCCTTAGACGTAACCGCCTAATGCGTTAGGCACTCCCTTAATCCCACCGCCTAAACAACTAGCCGCATCTTCCGATCTTGACGATATTTTTGCGATTTTTCGCCCCGTTTTTCGTCATCCGTGTGGCATGGACGTTGCTCCTCCACCTGCTCAGGAGGACGTCATGAACTTCACCGATTACTCGCTCAATCTCATGCTCAGCGTCTTTCTCATCGTCGGCGCGTATCAGTTTTATTTCTGGTGCCAGAGCCATCCGCTTGCGATGCCGCGCGAGCTGAAGCTCAAACTTGACGAGCGCATCCCCTATCGTCCGAACTGGGTGTGGATCTATAGCTTCCTCTATTATCCGGCGATCCTTTACCTCAACTGGGTCGTCGATTCGCCCTCGGAGTTCACGCGCATGGCAGGGAGCTTTCTCCTGCTGCTCGGGCTCCAGATGGCGTTCTTCATCGCCTTTCCGGTGACGACGCCGGCGAGCTGGCGGCAGCTCAACGCGCGCCGAACGCTCGCCGAGCGCTTCCTCGCCTACGTGCAACGTGTCGACGCGCCGTCGAATTGCTTTCCCAGCATGCACGTTTCGGTCGCGACGCTGACGGCGCTGCATCTCTATCCGGCGCTCGGCGCTTGGGCGCTGCTCTTTCCCGTACTGATCGCGGCGAGCGCGGTTTTCACGAAGCAGCACTATCTCGCCGATCTCCCGGCCGGCGCCGCCCTCGGCTGGGCGACATTCAAAATCTTTGCGCGGATGGCGTGAGCAAGGACATGCAAGCCGCGGATCGGAGAGCCGAGGTTTCGCTGCCGCTCAGGTTGCTCATCATCGGGATTCTCTTCGACGCCGCGGCGTTCGCTTACCCGCCGCTGTCTCTCGGCGCGGCGAACGGCCTTCGCATGCGCCTCTTTCGCCTCGCGCTCGTTGCCGCCGTCGCGCTGCCGCTGCTCGGAGTATTCATATCCGATCTCGCAACGCGCTTTGGCGACGAAAACGGCAAAGCCGCCCGTGCGCGGCGCGCGATGATCTTCGGCGCCGCCGCGATGCCGCTGGCTCTAACGGCGGCGGCATTCACGCGCCTCGAATTCCGAATGCTTCTGCCGCTGCCGGCGCTCGCCGTCGTTTACGCGGCGGTTGCCGCGGCGCTTATGGCGCAGCGTTGCGCGCGCGGGCCGGAGCTGTGGGGCTGGCGGCTGGTCGCCGCGAGCACTGCGGCCGGCCTCGTCATGGGACTCTACGCCTTCGACGCGCCGCTGTTGGGAAACTTCGCCGGCGGATACGACGGAACGACGCGCGTTCTGATGCGCGCGGCGCACGAGCTAGCGATCGTCGCCGGCATGTCGCTGATTTCTCTTGGTCACTTCGTAACGAAAGGAGCCGCAGATGAAGATCGGCCTCGTCGCCATCGCCGGCGTCAAACTGCAGACGCGTAAGTTCATCGACCTCGGCATCACGCTGCCGCAGTTCGTCAACCGCGGGCGCGTGATCGCGCAGCTGCCGAGCTTGGCGCTCTTGACGATCGCCGGCGCGACGCCCGAAGGCGTCGAGCTGGAGTATGTCGAAGTGGACGACGTCGCGTCTTTTGCGGCAAAGCCGACGCTCGATTTCGATTTCGTTGCGCTCTCGACCTACACTGCGCGCGCGTTCGACGCCTATCTCGTCGCCGATGCGTACCGCGCGCGCGGCGTGCCGGTCGTCTTCGGCGGCCTGCATGCGACGGTGCTGCCCGAGGAGGCGGCGCTCCACGCCGACGCCGTCGTGGCCGGCGAAGCGGAAACGGTCTGGCCGGAGGTCGTGCGCGATTTCCAGCGCGGCGGGCGCTCACGACTGAAAAGAATCTATCGCGAGCCGGCGCCGGGAAGGCTTCGACTCGACGCGGCGCCGCTGCCGCGGTTCGATCTGCTCGCCGCGCCGGCCGCCGCATCGGCGGACATCGATCCGCGCGCGACCGGACAATTGAATCGCCTCGGGCCGTACAACCGCATCACCGTGCAGACGACGCGCGGCTGCCCGCTCGATTGCGAGTTTTGCGCGGCATCGCGGCTCTACGGCGGCTACCGCGTGAAGCCGGTCGAGCGCGTGCTCGAAGAAATCGACGCTATACGCGCGCTGTGGCGCCGGCCCTTCATCGAGTTCGCCGACGATAATACGTTCGTCAATAAGCGCTGGGCCAAACTCCTGCTGCGAGAGCTCGCGCCGCGCCGCATCCGCTATTTCACGGAGAGCGACGTTTCAATCGCCGACGACGACGAGCTGCTCGACCTGCTGTACCCGAGCGGCTGCCGCCAGATCCTGGTCGGCTTCGAGAGCCCGCGCCTTGCGAGCCTCGACGGTCTCGACCGCGTGAACTGGAAAGCGGGCCGGCTGCCGCAATATGTCGACGCGATCGAGAAGATCCAGAGCCGCGGCGTCAGCGTTTGCGGCTGCTTCATCGTCGGGCTCGACTCCGACACGCCGGACATCTTCGACGAGATCCGCGAATTCGTCGAGCGCTCGGGCCTGCTCGAAGTCCAGGTGACGATCCTCACGCCGTTTCCCGGGACGCGGCTTTACGACCGGCTCGCGCGCGAAGGCCGCCTGCTCTACCCCGGCGCGTGGGACCGCTGCACGCTCTTCGATGTCAACTTCCGCCCGCGCGGCATGTCGGTCGAGGAGCTGGAAGAGGGTGTGATGCGTTTGTGGCGCGACACCTGGAACGCAGAGCAGTTCGCCGCGCGCAAGCGCCGCTACCGCGACATCATGCGCAATTTGCACGGCCGGCGCTCCGAAGCCGAGAGCGAGGAGTACTTCGCGCTACCCGCCGCTGTGTAGTTTTCATCCGCGTGGATATTCGCCGCAGCCGCCCATATAATCGAGGCCGTGATCGACGTCCACGTGCATCTCGCTGCGCTCCCCGACGGCGACAACGGCTGCTACATCTCGCCCAAGATGCTGCGCCGGCCGCTCTCGCGTTTCATCATGTGGAAGTTCGGCATCGACTTCCGCAAGCCGGCCGAGTCGAACGCCTTCTACGTCGAGCGCCTGCTGCGCGAGCTCGGGCGCGCGACGCTGGTTGAAAAAGCGGTGCTGCTCGCGCTCGACGGCGTCTACGACGCCGGCGGAAATCTCGACGCGACGCGGACGGATTTTCTTATCTCGAATGCCTACGCGCTCGAGGTCGCGAGAACATATCCCGACCGCTTTCTCGCCGGCGCGTCGGTGAACCCGCAGCGGCGCGACGCGCTCGACGAGCTGGAGCGCGCGGCGGCCGCCGGCGCGGCTCTGGTGAAGATTCTTCCCAACGCGCAGTGCTTCGATCCCGCCGAGAGCCGCTATCTGCCTTTTTATCGGGCGCTCGCGCGCTTGAAGCTTCCGCTCTTGAGCCATGTCGGCTACGAATTCAGCCTCGCCGGGCGCGACCAGTCGGCCGGCAACCCCGCGCGGCTGCGCAATGCGCTTGAAGCAGGCGTGACCGTGATCGGCGCGCACGGCTGCAGCGAGGGGCTATTCGGCTACGAGCCGCATCTCAATACCGTGCGCGAGTTCGTCTTCCGCTACCCGCACTTTTATCTCGACGCCTCGGCACTGACGCTGCCGAACCGGGCCGACATGCTTTTCATCCTGAAGCGCCATCCCGAGATTCAGGAGCGGTTGCTTTTCGGCACCGACTACCCGCTGCCGGTCTTCGCGCTTCCATCGATCGGCGGCGGCTACCTCGCGGCGGCGCGCGCGAGCTATTTCGACCGCCAAGCGCTGGTGCTGAAAAATCTCGGCATTTCGTTCCGGGATTTCGCAGCCGTCAAACCGTAAATCGCCGCCGCCTAATCGGCTGCCGATCCGCGCACGCCGACCGCCCAAGCAGCCAGGCAGTTGGCGGGTCGAAACATGAATCCATCCAGTAACCGTCTGGACTTTTCCGCGCCCTGCCTCTGGCACCATGCTTGCTCATTGAGATGAATATGAATTCTTTGTTGCGTCCCGTTGCGCTTTCGCCTAAGGATTTGGGGCAGATGGAGTACACGGCTGCGGTCCGAGGCCGTCGCATTCCGATGATCGTCAAGCTGGCTTACAGCGCGTTTGTCGCCGTTCTCGTGCCCTACTACTGGAAGACCTATACGCCCTGGAATTTTTTATTTTTCTGCGACATCGCGCTGCTGCTCACTTGCGCCGGCCTTTGGCTCGAGAGCCCGTTTATCATCGGCGCGCAGGCAGTCGGGATACTGCTGCCGCAGACGCTCTGGATTGCAGATTTCGCCGCACGCCTCGCGACCGGCCATCACGTGACCGGCATAACGGCATACATGTTCGATGAGCGCATTCCGCTGTTCGTACGCGCGCTCTCGTCGTTTCACGGCTGGCTGCCGCTGCTGCTGCTATGGTTGTTGAGTCGACTGGGATACGACCGGCGGGCGTTCGGCGCAGAAGCGATTGTCATCGCGGCGGTGCTGATCGTGTGCTACGTCTTTGGACCTGTGCCGCCTGCGCCGGTGTCCAATCCTCAGGCGGCGGTCAACGTGAACTACGTGTACGGATTCAGCGATGAGAGCTCGCAGACGTGGCTGCCATCCGGGCTCTGGCTCGGCACCATGATCGCCGGGACGCTCGTCTCCGCCGCCGCGACGCACGCGGCGCTCAAAAAGATTTTTCCCGAGCCGCGCCGCGTTATCTTATAGACTCGCATGGCCGCTGGAAAATACACGGATACTTTCAGGCTTCCGGGCTTCGCCGCCTTTTTCTGGACACAGTTTCTCGGCGCGTTCAACGATAATTTCTACAAGATGGCCGTCTCGCTCGTCGCGCTGAACGCCGTCGTGAGCGGCGCGGGCGGCTTTTACGTCGACCTCATTGCGCTGCTGTTCATCCTTCCGTCGGCGCTGTTTTCCGGCTACGCCGGCCACCTAGCCGACGTCTACAGCAAAAGACGCGTGCTCGTCTCGGTGAAAGTGTTCGAGATCTTCGTAATGGCGCTCGCATTGATCGCCTTCGCGACCGGCGGCATCGATCCGATGCTCGCGATCGTTTTTCTCATGGGCGTGCACACGGCATTTTTCAGCCCGGCGAAATACGGCATTCTCCCCGAGATGGTTCCGAACGCAGATCTCTCGCGCGGCAACGGCCTCCTGGAGATGAGCACGTTTGTCGCGATCATTCTCGGCACATCGCTCAGCGGTCCCATCTACATGGTATGGAAAGACCGGCCGGCATGGATCGGCGTCCTGCTGGTGGCGATCGCCGTGATCGGCACATGGACGAGCCTCGGGATTCCCAGAGTACCGCCGGCGTCCACCGCGTCGCGGCGGCTGCGGCTCAATCCCTTCGGTGAGATCTGGGAGGGCATGAAGCGGCTCTATCCCGATCGCGCGCTCTGGCTGACGGTCCTCGGGATTTCCTATTTTTGGTTTGTCGGCGCGCTCGTGCAGCTCGATACACTGTTCTTCGGCAAAGAGCTGCTCGCGCTCGACGAATCGCACATCACGCTGCTGGGAACTTTCCTCGCGATCGGCATCGGCGTCGGCAGCCTCGCTGCCGGCCGCCTCTCCGGAGACAAGGTAGAACTGGGCCTCGTGCCCGCGGGCTCGATCGCGATGGGCATTTCCTTGGCGCTGCTCGCCTTCACGGGCCACTCTTACGCCGCGACCGCAGCGGCGCTGATCGCTCTCGGTTTTGCCGGCGGCCTTTTCGCCGTGCCGCTGAACGCGCTGCTGCAGCAGCGCAGCGGCCGCGATGAGAAAGGCCGGCTCATCGCCACCAACAATTTCCTCAATACGCTGGCGATCGCGCTGGCCGCCGGCGCGCATTGGCTTTTACGCAGCGCGCTCGGCCTCGCTCCCGACCGCATCGCGCTGCTGCTCGGAGCGTTTACGCTCGCAGCGACCGTGGTGGTCTTGCGGCTGGTGCCGGATTATTTCGCGCGTTTCGCCCTGTGGCTGCTCACGCATACGATGTACCGCATCCGCATCGTCGGCCAGGAGCATGTGCCGCTGCGCGGCCCGGCACTGCTGGTCTGCAATCACGTCTCCTTCGCCGACCCGCTGCTGGTCGGCGCGTCCGTGCAGCGCTTCATCCGCTTCATGATGTACGCGCCCTATTACGAGATGCGTTCGATCAATTGGATTCTGCGTCTGATGAAGGCGATCCCGGTTTCGGCGCGCAGCCGGCGGGAGACCGTCGAATCGCTCAAGCGGGCGCGCGAGCAATTGGCCGAAGGCCACGTCGTGTGCATCTTCGCCGAGGGCGGCATCAGCCGCACGGGCAACCTGCTGCCGTTCAAGCGCGGCTTCGAAAAGATCGTCGAAGACATGAACGTGCCCGTCATTCCGATCCATCTCGACCGCGTCTGGGGCAGTATCTTCAGTTTCAAACAAGGCCGTTTTTTCTGGAAGCGGCCCGAGCGGTTTCCCTATCCGGTGACAATCTCGTTCGGCGCGCCGCTGCCGCCGTCCGCGACGGCGCACGACGCGCGTCTAGCGGTCGCGGAGCTGGGGAGCGCGGCGGCGCGCTACCGCCGCGGGCCGCGCGAGACGCTGCCGCTGCGCTTCATCCAGACCGCGAAGCGCCATTGGTTCTCGTTCTGCATGGCGGACTCGACCGGGCGCGCGCTCACCTACGGCCGGGCGCTCGTCGCCAGTCTGCTGCTCGCGCGGAGGCTCAAAGAAAAATGCGCCGGCGAGCCGATGATCGGCCTGTTGTTTCCGGCGTCCGCCGGCGGCGCGCTCGCGAACCTCGCCGTCTCGATCGCGGGCAAGACGGCGGTGAATTTGAATTTCACCGCGGGCGCCGAGGCGCTCGAACAGGCGCGGCAGCGCTGCGGCATCAAGACGATTCTCACTTCGCGCCAGTTCCTCGCTCGCACAAAGCTCGCGAAAGTCGACGGCATGATCGATCTCGAAGAACTGCTGAGCGACCTCAAGCCGAAGGAGAAAACCCGGGCGGCCGCGCGCGCGTTTATTTTGCCTGCGCACTTCTTGACGCGGATTTACGGCGACGACAAGCTTGGCGCCGACGCCCTCGCCGCGGTGATTTTCTCCAGCGGCAGCACCGGCTCGCCGAAGGGCGTCATGCTCTCGCACGACAACGTGCTTTCCAACATCGAATCGTTCGCGCAGCTCTTCCACGTCTCGCCGGAGGACCGCATGCTCGGCGTGCTGCCGTTTTTCCATTCCTTCGGCTTCACCGGCACGCTGTGGTTTCCGCTGATCACGGGCTTCGGCGCGGTCTACCATTCGAATCCGCTCGACGGCAAAACCATCGGCGAGCTCGCCGAAAAATACCGCGCGACGATCCTCATCAGCACGCCGACGTTTTATGCGGCGTACCTGCGGCGAATTTCGCGCGAGCAATTCATGACGCTGCGCTACGCGGTCACCGGCGCGGAAAGGCTGCGCGAGTCGATCGCACGCGAATTCAAGGAAAAGTACGGTCTCGATCTCCTCGAAGGCTACGGCGCGACCGAGATGAGCCCGGTGATCTCGGTCAATATCCCGGACGTCGCCGACGGCGCTGAGCATCAGACTGGCATGAAATCCGGCACCGTCGGCCATCCGCTGCCGGGAGTGGCGGCGAAAGTCGTCGATCCGGACACCGGCGCGCCGCTGCCGGCGAACGCCGAGGGATTGCTGCTCGTCAACGGGCCGAATCGGATGATCGGTTATCTCGACGACGCGGAGAAAACGCGCGAGGTCTTCCGCGACGGCTGGTATGTCACGGGCGACATCGCCGCGATCGATGACGACGGCTTCATCCGCATCACCGACCGCGCATCGCGCTTCAGCAAGATCGCCGGAGAGATGGTGCCGCACGTCAAGATCGAAGAGACCGTGAATGAGATTTTGGGCGAGCGCAGCTCCGTCGTGGTGTCGGTCCCCGACGAGCAAAAAGGCGAGCGGCTGATTGTGCTGTATTCGCACCCGGGTTTTACGCCGGCGGAGCTTTGGGATAAGCTCTGCGAAACCGCGCTCCCGAGGCTCTGGATTCCGCGACGCGAAAATTGCTTTCAGGTCGAGAGCCTCCCGGTGTTGCCGACGGGAAAAGTGGATTTGCAAGAAGTCAAAAAGCTGGCGGCGGAGTATTCGGAGAGCCGGACGTGAGCTCAGCCGTCCTAGTCCTCTGTTGCTTGAATTTCGCCGCCGTCGGCGCGCTGCCCGCGGTGTTTTTTAGGAAAGACGGCCGCTTCAACGCGCTTTGGTGGCTTACCGCCGCGCCGTTTTTCCTCTGCCCGCCGGTTCTCCTTGCGATTTTTCTCGGTTATTTATCTCCGTTCGCGAACGGAACTTTGCAGGCGCTCTTTGAGCTTGTATCGGTCTGCTTCAGCACCGCCTCGCTGGCGTTGCTCTTTTTCACGCTGGGAACGCACCACATTCCCATCGCGCTCTGGCATCAAGAAAACGACGCGCCGCGGCATATCGTCATGTACGGCGCGTACAAGCGCATTCGCCATCCGTTTTATGCTTCGTTCCTACTCGCATTCATCGGCGCTTTTTTGGCGGCGCCCCATTGGACGACGCTGACGCTCCTCGTTTATGCCTTCTCGATACTGAATTTCACCGCCTCGAAAGAGGAGGCGCGCCTGCGTCAATCCGCCTTCGGCGCTGAATATGAGACCTATATGCGAAACGCGGGACGCTTCTGGCCGAAATGGATCGACGCATGAGGACGAGCGAAATCCTTGTCGATCATTTCTCTGTCGCCCTCGGCGAGTCCACGTTTACCGTCGATGACGCCGCCCGCGCGGGCAAGACGGTCTCTTCACCCGCGACGCTGAAGGAGTCCGGCTTCCGACTGCATCACGTGTGCGGGGCCGGGACGACATCCTACGATCTGGCTTACCGCGCGGTGAACGAGATCCGCGGCGCGCTCGGTGATATCGGCGCGGTCGTGTACGCGACGTGCATTCCCGCCAACGGCAATGTGGGCGAAGAGAAAAAATTCCGCGACACCGGGGATGTCAAGCACCTGATGAATTTTCCCGCGAGCCGGTTGCAGTCGGCGTTCGCGATGGAGCGTGCGGTCGTGATCGGCCTCAACCAGCAGGCCTGCACCGGCATGCTCGGCTCGCTGCGGTTGGCGCGCATGATGCTCACGGAGGAGCCGGAGGTCGGCCGCGTTCTCTGCCTCACGGCTGACCGCTTTCCCGAGGGCGCGCTCTACGAACAATCATACAATCTCGTCTCCGACGGCGCGGCGGCCTGCGTCGTCTCACGCGGGCCGGGCGGTTTCCGTCTGCTGGCATGCCACGGCATCACGAACGGGGCGCTCGCCGTCGCCTCGGACGACGAAGTCGTGGGAAGTTATTTCAGCTACACGTATCGCGTCGTCCAGGAAACGCTGGCGAAGGCGTCGCTCGCCATCGGCGAGATCGATTGGATCGTGCCGCAGAACACGAATATCAAGGCGTGGCAGATCCTCGCACGGCTGCTCAAGTTCGACTTCGCGCGGGTCGCGATGCCGACTCTCGGCGACGTCGGCCATATGATCAGCGGCGACAACATCGCCAATCTCAAGCGGCTGATGGAGGAGAAGAAAATCCGTCCGGGCGAGCGCGTCCTGCTCGTCACCGCCGGCTATGGCCTCAACTGGCAGTGCGCGATCCTGGAAAGCGCGGCGGAAAATGGCTGAGCTCAAGAGAACGGTCGAAAGGCTGTCGGAAATTTCGCGTAAGGAGTTTGCCGACCCCTATACTGCCTTGCGCGACTGGCCCGAGCGGCTCGATCCCGATCAATGGTTTACGAGCCCCGAATTCATCTCGCTCTGCGGCACCGAGGAATACGAGAGGCTCGCGCAGACCGAGAAAAAACGGCTGAGCTTTTTAGAAGCTGTCAATTTTTATAGTTTAAACATTCACGGGGAAAAATCGTTGATCGAAGGGTTAGCGCGGCGGCTCTACAGAAAGGACGACGAAGACCTCGCTCCGTACCTGCATCACTTCCTCGACGAGGAAAATAAGCACATGATCTATTTCGCCGCGTTCTGCGAACGATACGCCGGAAAGATTTATCCGGACAAAAAGCTCGCCTTTCCCCGCGATTACGCTGACGGCGAAGAAGACTTTCTGTTCTTCGCCAAGGTGCTCGTCTTCGAGGAGATCGTTGACGTGTACAACGTCCGCATGTCGCAGGACGCGAAGCTGGACGCGGTCGCGCGGCAGATCAACGCGATGCATCACAGAGACGAAGCGCGGCATCTCGTCTTCGGCCGCCAGGTTGTCAAGGAATTGTTTCAGCGCCACGCCTCGAAGTGGCCGCGCGAAGTGCTGGACGGCGTGCGCAGCTATTTATGCGACTACATCGTCGCGACGTGGCGGGAATACTACAACGCGGACGTTTACCGGGACATGGCCTTCGACGATCCGCGGGGCCTGCAGCTGAAGGCGTTTTCGCATCCCGTTCAGAAGCGGCAGCGTCAAACCGTCTCCGCCGGCTGTCTCCGCTTTCTCGTGGACAGCGGCATTTTGCCGGAAGAGCCGACGCTATGAAGACCGAAACCGAGGTTCGCCGCGCCCTGCGCGAGTGGGTCATTCGCACCAACGGCAAGATCGCCGCGGACGCGTTGACCGACCGGACGCCGATCATCGAGCAGCGCATCGTCACGTCGCTGCAGATAACCGATCTCTTGCTGTTTCTCGAAGAGCTCACCGGCCGCGCGATCGACGTGGAAAAATTAAAGCCGGGAATCTTCCGCGACATCGACGCGATCTATGAAAACTTTTTTGGGAAAGCCGATGGCGTCTGAACGATCAATCGATTGGAACCTCCTCCCGGGATACCGCTGGCATGAGAACGGCCAATCGACTTTCAGCGGCGCGCCGTTAAAGCTTTATCAAAAACTCGACCGCCTGTTTCTCCAATGGGCCGGCGAGCGCGGCGCCGCCGAGCATCGCTTCCCGACTTTCATTCCGGCGCGCGAGCTCGACCGGCTGGACTATTTTCGCTCCTTCCCGCACCTCGTGACCTTCCCGGTCACGCTCGATCCGTCGAAAGACAATCTCGCCGCGTTCGTTCGCGGGGCACCGCTCGACGACGCAGGACATCTTCAACTTGCGGCGAGCGCCCCGATTGCCGACGTGCTGACGCCTGCCGCCTGTTATCACTTTTATATTCAATTCCAGGACGAGCGGCTCGCGCAGCCGAGGTACGTCACGACGCGCGCCACCTGCTTTCGCCGGGAGGATCATTACGCGCCGTTACAGCGCCAGTGGAGCTTCTCAATGCGCGAGATCGTCTGTCTCGGCACGGCGGATGAGGTCAAGGCGTTTCTCGCCGGCGGCCGGGCGACAGTAGAAGGCTTTTTCAAGAAAATCGGCCTGCCCATCGAATGGCAAAACGCCACCGATCCATTTTTCGAGCCGGCGCGGAGTTCGAAATATCTCATGCAGAAACTCGATCCGGTCAAGATTGAAATGGTTTTCAACGGCGATCTCGCGATCGGCTCGGTCAATTTTCATCGGAATTACTTCGGCGAAGCATTTCGCATCACGCGCGCGGGCGCCGACGCTTATTCCGGCTGCATCGCCTTCGGCGTAGAACGATGGATATTCGCATTTTTAACGCACTTCGGAACCGACGAGGCTGGCTGGCCCGTTTTGACGTGAGTTCATGAACGCGGAATCGAAGACCGTTCTCATCACCGGCGGCGACGGTTATTTGGGATCGAGCCTCGCGGCAAGCTACCTTGAGAGCACAGACGCGTCCCTCATCCTTTGGCTCCGAGCCGGCGGCGCGGAGGAATTCGAAAATAAAAAGAGCGCGCTCCAGCGCCGTTTCGCGGGTCATGCCTCGCGCCTGAGCTACGCCGCGGGCGATCTGCTGGACGATGAGCCTTTCCGTGCGCTCGATCCGCGCGGGATCGGCGGCATCATTCACGCCGCAGCGGTCACACGATTCAACGTCGACGAGACGACGGCGCGCGCGGTGAATCTGGAAGGTGCGTGCAAGCTCTTTCGATTCGCCACGGGCTGTCCTTCCCTGGAGGCCTTCGGCCTTCTCAGCACCGTTTACGCCTCGGGGCTCGCTCCGGGAGCCATCGCGGAAGCGCCGCTCGACGACGGCCACGGCTTCTCGAATTTTTACGAATGGTCGAAGTGGGCTTCGGAAGCCGCCTTGTTGAAACACTTCGGCGATCTGCCGTGGCGCATCTTCCGCGTCGCAACGATCATCGCGGACGACGAGCGCGGAACCGTACGGCAGCAAAACGCGTTTCACAATACGCTGAAGCTTTTATATTACGGGCTGCTCTCCGTGATGCCCGGACTGCCCGAGACGCCCCTGTATTTGCTGTCGGGAGAATTCGTCAGCCGCGCGATCTTTGCCTTGATGCGCAGACCGTCGAACCGCGTCATTTACCACGTGTGCCATAAGCGGGAGGAAGCACTGCCGCTCCGTGACCTCGTCGACATCGCTTTCGAAGTGTTTTCTCAGAGCGAAGACTTCAGGCTGCGCAGAATTTTGAAACCTCTCTACGCGGACCTCGGGTCGTTCGAGCTGCTGGCCGACGGCGTCGAGAAGTTCAGCGGCGCCGTTGTCAGCCAGGCGGTCGCGAGCGTCGCGCCGTTCGCGCGCCAGCTCTTCATCGACAAAGATTTAAAAAATACCAACCTGACGGCGGCGCTCGGCCGTTATCCGGACCCCGAATTGCGGCGGCTCGCCGCCGAGACCTGCCGCCGTTTGGTCGAAAGTCGCTGGAAACCGCACGGCCATGACGCTCGATGAGGCAAAGCTTGAGGTGGTGTTGAGCGAGCGGCTTGCAACACCTGTGAAAACCGCGGCCGCTCGCGAACCATTGCCTGCCGCGGCTCTGACCGACAGGGAATCAGATCGTCTGTTGAAATTCGAATCAGCGTCGAGGCGCGTCGAATGGCTCACCGGTCGGGCCGCGCTCAAACGCCTGCTTGCCGTGCTGGGCGAGGATGAGGATACTTCGAAGATCGATTTTCCGTGCGCGCGGATTTCTCTCACGCACAGCGGCGATTGCGCGCTCGCCGTGGCTTCACTTGCGCCTTCGCGCGGCATCGGCGTCGATCTGGAAAGGTATCGCGACGTCCATCCCGGCGTGGCGCGTTTTTTTCTCAATGACAAAGAACGGTGCTGGTGGAGCGAGATGGACGAATCGGAGCGCTCGCGGGAGCTGCTGCGCCTGTGGACGGTGAAGGAGGCGTTGTTCAAATCGCATCCGTATAACCATGATACGATGCTCGCTGATTACGCCGTCGAAAATCCCGCACAGCATACAGGCCGCGCTCGGCTGGACGGCGCAAAGGCCGCGACGCTGCGCTACGCCTCTTTGATTTTCCCCGATGCCATGCTCTCCGCGGCGATGTGTTTCTAAAGGAGTTTCAAGATGCTGGACGAAAACGAGCTCTGGGTCCTCAGTTTTTATCGCACTTCGGAAATCAGCGGAGCGCTGTTTTTCGGCAACCTCGCGAAATCGATGAAGCCGGGATCGATCCAACGCGACATGACGAAGCATTTTTCCGACGAGGCGATGCACGCGTGGCATTGGAGCTCGTGCATCGAGAAGCTCGGCGCCCAGGCGCTAAAGCTGACCGAAGCCTATCAAGACCAATACGTTGCCGCTGCGGGAATGCCGGTCAATTTGATGGAGGTCCTCGCCATCACGCAGGTCTTCGAGAAGCGGGTGATCAACCAATACGCCCGTCACAGCCGGATCCCCGGCATCCTACAAGAAGTCAAAGAAACGCTCGCGACAATTATGGCGGACGAGTCGTGGCATATCGAATGGGTGCAGGCGGCCTTGAAAGAAATGGAAAAAGAATACGGCGCCGACTTGATCGTTCAAACTCTGAAAAGATTCCGGCAGGCGGATGAAGAGGTCTATCAAAAGACGATAAAAGAGCACGAGGCACGCGTACTCCACCTGACGGACCGCTACAGAGCCGGAGGAAAAAAATGATCGACACGACTGTGCTCAGGGAAAATATAGCCAGCTTTCTACGGCAGCCGGTCGCAAAAATCACCGACGAGCGCCTGTTGTCAGATCTCGTGACGCAATCGTTCATGCTCGTCGAAATGATTATCGAGCTCCAGGAGGAACTCGGCATCCGCCTCGTTCAGGAGGATTTGAAAGACGTTCGCACCGTGGGCGATCTGGTTCGAGTGATAGAGCGCCGGAGCGCCAAGTAAAGGCCGCGATCCTTCATCGCTTAGTTGCAAGCACCCGATTTCACGTGCTAGAAGCAATTTCTTGAAAGGTGACAAGCCACGCATGACCTACGACCTCTTAGCCGAAAAATCCCTTGCCGGCGAGCTGCTCGCTCGGGAGGAGATGCAGGCGGTGCTCGATACGCCGGACGACGATTTGCCGGAGCTTTTAGCGGCGGCCTTCAAGGTGCGCCGGAAATATTTCGGCAAGCGCGTGCAGATCCACATGCTGATGAACGCCAAGAGCGGTCTCTGCCCGGAGGATTGCCACTACTGCTCGCAGTCGTCAGTGTCGCACGCCCCCATCGAGAAGTATCCTTTCCTTACCAAGGAAAAACTGATCGACGGCGCGCTCAAGGCCAAGGCCGCAGGCGCCGTGCGCTTCTGCATCGTCAACAGCGGCCGCGGCCCGACGTCCAAGGAGATTCAGGACATCTGCGGCGTCGTGCGCGACATCAAGAGCCGCGTCGACATCAACATCTGCTGCTCGCTCGGCTTGATGGACGAGGAGAAGATCGCGACGCTGAAAGACGCCGGCGTCGAGCGCATCAATCACAATTTAAATACGAGCGAGCGCCATCACCCAAATATCTGCACGACGCACACGTACGCCGACCGCGTGGACACGGTGACGAACGTCAAATCCGTCGGCCTTTCCTCCTGCTGCGGCGGCATCGTCGGCATGGGCGAGACCGACGACGATCTGATGGATTTGGCGGTCTCACTGAGAAAGCTCGGCGTCGATTCGATCCCGCTGAACTTCCTTCATCCGATCGACGGCACGCCGTTCGAAGGCGTGAAGACCCTGACGCCGCAGCGCTGCTTGAAAATCCTCTGCATGTTCCGCTTCGTCAATCCCGACAAGGAGCTGCGCGTCGGCGGCGGGCGCGAGATCAACCTGCGCTCGCTCCAGCCGCTGAGCCTCTACCCGGCGAACTCGCTGTTCGTGAACGGCTATCTCACCACGCCGGGCATGGAGACGAGCGAGACGCACAAGATGATCGCCGACATGGGCTTCGAGATCGAAGACCGGCTCCCGAATTAAGTCACTTCCACAACGTAATCACCAACACGCCGCCGATGATCATCGACGCGGCGATGACGATGCGGAGCGTCACGCGCTCGACATCGCGGAGAAACAGCGCCGTGAAGATCAGCGAGAAGAACGGCCCCGTGCTGCTAAGCGGGATCACGACGGAGACTTTTCCTAAGTCGAGCGCGTAATAGATACACACCATCGCGAGGCTCACCGTGACGCCCGCCGCGATGAACCAGCCGAAGCATTCGCGGTTCATCTTCCAGGTCTCCTGCGATTTCTCGACGTACCAGAGCGTCAGGATCGAGACCACGAAGGACGACGTGGCGGTCACCGCGGCGGCGAGGAACGGGTGCGGGATCGCTGCGAGGCCGAATTTGCGCACGACCTGCGACGCGCCCGCCAAAGCCGACGCCGCGATCGGATACCACAGAAACACCGCCGAGCTCTTGAGTTTCATCGACCCTACGCGCCACGAGAGCAGCGTGATGCCGGCGATGATCATGAACGTCGCGACCACGATCGGCACCGTGATCTTCTCGCCGAGAAAAATGATCGCCATCGCCGCGCTGAAGATCGGCGTGGTCGCGCGAATCGGGTCGGTGATGGCGACGCCGAGCGCGTCGATACCCTTGTACGTGAGCAGACGCGTCAGCCCCGGCTGAAAAAAGCCGACGACCACGAAAATCAGGAGCGACGCGCTCGCCACGGAAGCAATCGGCACGATCAGCAGCGCCACCGTCCAGAGAAAGACGATGTTGATGAGCAGGCTTGTGATCACGCCGGTCGCGGGATTCGACGTGCGCAGCGCTTTCTTCGTGAAGAGATTGTGCAGCGCGAAAAGAAACGCGTTCGCGAGCGCGAAAGATTCCGCCGACATGGAAACTCTTTTGTTCCATGTTACGGAAAAAAGGGCAAATCGAAGCTTATTGCAAAGCGGAAAGCGTCCGCTAAAGTGGGAAGGCGATGAAGAGCCGCACGGCGATTATCTCGATCAAGGACCTCAAGGCCGAGGCGTTGCCGGCGCTGAAGCAGGCGCTCAGCGCCGTCGCCGGCGTTCAGTCCATTGATTTCAACCTTGAGCGGAGCGTCGCCGTGGTCGAGTTCGAAGGCGAGCACACGATCGTCGACGACCTCATGCGCGCCGTCTTAAAGGCGGGTCATCAGTTAATTTAATTTCCCGCGACGGTCATGCGGGAAAGCTTGAGCGTCGGCGCCGCGATCCTGCCGCGGAATTCCAAATCGCGGCCGACCATCTCGATGTTAGCGAGCATCTCTTTCAAGTTCCCGGCGATCGTGACTTCTTCGACCGGATAGGCGAGCTGCCCCTTCTCGATCCAGATGCCCGCGGCGCCGCGCGAGTAATCGCCGGTGACGAGGTTGACGCCGAAGCCCATGAGTTCGGTCACGTAGAAGCCGTTGTCGACGGACGCGACGATCTCCTCGGGCGCGTGCGCGCCCGCGGCGAGATAGAAATTCAGCGGGCCGACGCCGGGCGAATCGCCGATGCCGCGGCTCGCGTTGCCGGTCGAGGAGAGGTTCATTTTTTTTCCGCTGTAGGTGTCCAGCAGATAGCTCCTGAGCACGCCGCGGTCGACGATCGTCTTTTTCGCCGTCGGCAGTCCCTCGCCATCGAACGGTTTGGAGCCGAGCGCGCCCGGAATCGTGCCGTCGTCGACGATCGTCACGTTCTCCGACGCAATCTTCTCGCCCAGCCTGCCGACCAGGAACGACGCGCCCTTGTAGAGCGCATAGCCGGAGAGTGCCGAGGAGAGATGGCGCAGAAGATTCGCTGAGATTTCGGGATCGAAGACGACTGGGCATTCGCGGGTCTTCACTTTGCGCGCTCCCAGGCGCCGCAGCGCGCGCTCCGCGGCGCGACGGCCGACCGCCTCGGGCGCTTCGAGCCGCGCGAATTTCCGCTGCGACGAGTACCAGTAGTCGCGCTGCATCGAGCCGTTCGAGCTCGCGACCGGCGCGACCGACACACCGTAGCTCGATCCGTGATACTCGCCGGTAAAGCCGTGGCTGTTCGCGTAAAGAACGCGGGCCGCGCTGGCGGAAAATTCGCCGCCCTCGGAGTTGGTAATGCGCGGGTCGAATTCGAGCGCGGCCTTCTCCGCCGCGAGCGCCAGCCGGATCTTGTCGTCGACCGACACGGCGCGATTCTGCCCGTCGTCGAGATCGAGATCCGGCAGATCCTTCGCGAGCGCTTCGGGCGCCGGCAGCCCGCTGTACTCATCCTTCGCCGTGGCGCGCGCCAGCGCGCACGTATCGTCCACGAGGCGTTCGATCGCGGCGGTCGAAATGTCCGACGTCGACGCGCTCGCCGAGCTCGCGCCGAAAAACAGCCTGATACCGAGGCGCTTCTCCTGCGCCTGGCTGACCTTGTCGACGTCGCCCAGGCGCACGGCCACGAACGAGCTGTCGCTTTCAGCCATCATGACGTCGCCGGCGGTCGCGCCTTTTTGCTTCGCCTGCTTGAGAATGTCGAGCGCGAGCTCGGCGGACAATTCCAAACGCTCCATGATTACTTATTCTCCGCGGCCGTGCCGCCAACCGTGAGGCCGTCAATGCGGATCGTCGGCAGGCCGACGCCGACCGGCACGGACTGGCCGTCCTTGCCGCAGGTGCCGACGCCTTCGTCGAGCTTGAGATCGTGTCCCACCATCGAGACGCGCGTGAGCACATCGGGGCCGTTGCCGATCAGCGTCGCGCCCTTCACCGGACGCCCGATCCTGCCGTCCTCGATCAGGTAGGCTTCGCTCGCCGAAAACACGAACTTGCCGTTGGTGATGTCGACCTGCCCGCCGCCGAACGAGACCGCGTAAAGCCCCTTTTTCACGGAGCGGATGATGTCTTCCGGCGCGCTCTCGCCCGCAAGCATGAAGGTATTGGTCATGCGCGGCATCGGGATGTGCGCGTAGCTCTCGCGCCGGCCGTTGCCGGTCGGCGCCATTTTCATCAGGCCGGCGTTAAGCCGGTCCTGCAAATAGCCGCGCAGAATGCCTTTATCGATCAGGACGGTGCGCTGCGTCGGCGTCCCCTCGTCGTCCAGGTTGAGCGAGCCGCGGCGCGACGGCAGCGTGCCGTCGTCGACCACAGTGCAGAGTTCGGACGCGACTTTCTGGCCGATACGCTCGCTGAACGCCGAGACCTTCTTCCGGTTGAAGTCGCCTTCGAGGCCGTGGCCGATCGCCTCGTGGAGCAGGATGCCGGGCCAGCCGGGCCCGAGCACGACGTCCATCGTCCCTGCCGGCGCGTCCTCGGCCTCGAGGTTCAAAATCGCCTGCCGCACCGCCTCGCGCGTGAAGCGCTCGTAATTGTTCTTATCGAGGAAAAAGTCGAATGCCACGCGCCCGCCGCCGCCGTAGGTGCCGACTTGGCGGTTGCCGCGCTCCTCCGCAATGACCGTGACGTTCAAACGTCCGAGCGGCTGGATGTCGCCGGCGAGCCAGCCCTTGGAGGAGGCGACCAGGACGATTTTCTCCTCGCTCGCGAACGAGACGAAAACATTTTTCACGCGGGCGTCGAGCGAGCGCGCAAGCCGGTCGATCTCGTAGAGCAGCGCGGTCTTCTTCTCCAGGGCGACATCGGTCGGCGGCGTTTTTACCGGGTAAAGATCGTGCGCCGCGACGCGCTCGCCGCCGACTTTGACAGGCACATCTGCTGAGCGGTTCTGGGCGATCGCCTGCGCCGTGCGCGCGGCGAGCGCGAGGTTGTCGATCGTGATGTCGTCGGTGTAGGCGTAACCGGTCTTCGCTTCCGAGAGCACGCGCACGCCGACACCGTTCGAGGTCGAGCGCGAGCCCTGCTTGACGAGCCCCTCTTCCAGGCTAACGCCTTCGTTGACGCGGTACTCGAAATAAAGATCCGCGTAATCGGCCTTACGCGCGAGCGCCTGGGATAGCAGTTTCTCCACGTCATGGCCGGTAACGCCGAAGCGCCGGTCGAAAAAATTTTCAGCTCTGATGATCTCTTGTGCCATCTTGTGCCCTTATGTTCCTAACATCTTTACAAATGTCTTAAAATCCGACGAAAAGTTCGCGGTTTTCGTCGCCCACCCTTCCCCTTATGCCGTTTCTATAGTATATACTACTGGGTTTTTTAAACTTTACGAAGGGACTGAGGACGCCATGTCGGGTACAAAAAAGAAAATCGTTCACGTCGTCGGTACCGGGACGATCGGCGAGCCGCTGATCGGCATTCTCTCGACCTTTCGCCAGCAATGGGGGCTCGACGACGTCACCTTCCACAAGCGGACTCCGCTTCTGACCGATCGTTCCAAAGTCCACGCCCTTGCTCACAAAGGCGCGAAGCTCGCCGTCGACAAGGACCGCTGGGGCAAATTCAAGGACATGGGCATGGAGCCCACTTTCGAGGCCGAAGAGGCGATCGAGCGCGCGAGCGTCATCATCGATTGCACGCCGGTCGGCAACGAAAACAAGGAAAAGCTCTACAATAAATACGCCGGCAACGGCCGCGGCTTCATCGCTCAGGGCAGCGAGTTCGGCTTCGGCAAAATGTACGCCCGCGGCATCAACGACAAGGCCTTCAACGGCAAAGACCAGTTCGTCCAGGTCGTCAGCTGCAATACGCATAATCTGGCGGTGTTGATCGACACGCTCGCCCTCGGCCCGGAAAAAGAAGACAACCTCGAAGAGGGCCTGTTCGTCTGCATGCGCCGCGCCAACGACCTCAGCCAAGAGGGCGACTTCATTCCCGCGCCCGAGGTCGGCAAGCACGAGGACTCGCGCTTCGGCACGCACCAGGGGCGCGACGCGCACCACCTGTTCGAGACCATGGGGCTCGATCTGCCGATCTACTCGTCCGCCATCAAGCTCAATACGCAGTACATGCACACGATCCACTTCAACCTGCGGCTAAAACGCACCGTGACGATGGACGAGATCATGCGCCGGCTCAAAGCCAACGGCCGCGTCGCGCTCACGAACAAGAAATCTTCCGCGTCGGTCTTTTCGTTCGGCCGCGACCACGGCCTCTTCGGCCGCATCCTCAATCAGACGGTGATCGTAACCCAGGCCCTGGCGCTAAAGGGCGACAACGAGATCGTCGGCATGTGCTTCACGCCGCAGGACGGCAACTCCTTGTCGAGCAGCCTCGCCGCGACGCTCCGGTTCCTCTATCCGGACAGCTTCGAGAAGCAGCTCGATGTGCTGAAGCCGTACTTTTTCCAGGAAATCTAAGCCGCATGATAAATTTTGAGTGTTGAGTTTTGAATTAGATTCACAACTTAAAACTCAAACTATTCTTTTACGGCTTCCGCCGATACTCCCTCGAAAAGCACCTTATCGCCGACCTGGATGCCGCGCTTTTGTGCGCCGCCGCCGACAATCTCCAGCACGTAACGGCTCGGCAACCCGACCGTGCGCGGCGATTCCGTGAAAGGCACCGCTTCGCGCACGATGCCGACAATTTTCATATCCGAGCCGATGAAGATCATGTCGAGCGGGATCGGCGTGTTCTTCATCCAGAACGTGAGCACCGATTCGTCGGGAAAGATAAACAGCATGCCGTGACCGTCCGCGAGCTCGCGCCGGTACATAAGGCCCATCTCGCGCTTGGCGGGCGTATCGGCGAGCTCGACCTCAAACGCGGCCTCGCTTCCGCCGCGTGTGACGACGACGACGCGCGGATCGCCGCGGCACGCGGTCAACTGGAGCGCCATCGCGATCCAGCCGGCCAGCGCGAGCCGTGGAATTTTTGTTAGCGGCTTCGTCAAATGTATGCGCCGGGCTGGTGTAGTTCGACCGGCGGCGCGCTACTTCGCCAGATTGCCCGCCACAATCTCCGCTATGTCCCGGATCGCCGGCGCGCCGGTCTCCTCCTGCGCCGCCTCTTCCGTGAACATGCGCATGCAGAACGGGCAGCCGGTCGCAACCGTCTTGGCGCCCGTGCTTTTGAGCTCGCGCCAGCGGTTGGCCGTCACTCGCTCGCGGCCGGGCTCTTCGGTCTTCCAGAACTGGCCGCCGCCCGCGCCGCAGCAGAAGCTGTTGCTCCGCGTGCGCGCCGGTTCGGCGAGTTTAACGCCGGATGAGGCGATCACCTGCCGCGGCTGGTCGAAGACCTGATTGTGGCGCCCGAGATAACAGGGGTCATGATAGGTCGCGGCGCCGTCCGCGGCTGCGTTGAGCTTCAACTTGCCGGATTTGATCAGCTCGTCGATGAATTCGGTGTGGTGCTTGACCGCATACTTACCGCCGAACTCCGGGTACTCGTTCTTGATCGTGTGCAGGCAGTGCGGGCAGGTCGTGACGATGAGCTTGGGCGCGAGACCGTTCAGGGTCTCGGTGTTCTCCGCCGCGAGCTGCGCAAAGAGGTACTCGTTCCCCGTCCGGCGCGCCGCGTCGCCGGTGCACTTCTCTCGTTTACCGAGCACCGCCCAGCTCAAGCCCGCCGTGTGAAGAATCGACGCCATACTCTGGGCGATTTTTTGCGCGCGCGGGTCGAAGGCGGCGGCGCAGCCGACCCAGTAAAGGACGTCGGGTTCGGGATTTTTTTCGACCGTCGGCACCTCGAACGGCAGCCCCTTGGCCCAGTCGAGCCGCTGCTCCGGAGCCATCGCCCAGGGATTGGCTACTTGCTCCATGCCGTTGAAGGCTTTTTTCAGATTGTCCGGAAACTCCGCCGCCGAGAGCACGCGCTCGCGCCGGACGTCGATGATGTGGAGCATCTGCTCGTTCCCCACCGGACAGACCTCGATGCAGGCGTTGCATGTCGTGCACGCCCAGGCGGCCTCATCGTTCAGCGCGAACTCGAGCAGCGGCCGCGGGCTTTCCTTGCCTGCGCTGAATTCGGGGCGGATGCGATTCAACTCGAAGCGCTCGTTGATCAGAATCGCCGCCGGGCTCAGCGCCTTGCCGGTGGCGTAGGCCGGACAGACGTCCTGGCAGCGGTTGCACATGATGCAGCTGTAGGCGTCGAGCAGCCGCGGCCAGGGGAAATCCTCGAGCTTCGCCGCGCCGAACGACTCCTCTTTTTCGAAATCCATGGTCGCGAGCGCGCCGGGGTTTTTCTTTTTGAGCGCGAGGTTGATCGGCGCGAGCATCAGATGGATGTGCTTCGAGCGCGGGAAATAGGGTAGAAAGACGAGGATCGACCCCAGCGCGCCCCACCAGAATAAATGCTCGACGGCGGTCGTCGCACCGGGGCTGAGATTCGCAAAGAGCGCGGAAAATGCAGATGCCACAGGCTGGAAAGGATCGGCGCCGTCCTGCGCCAGGACGGCGGCGCGCGACAGCAGCCGGCTGCCGACATGGAATAGGATGAACGCCGCGACGATCGAAGAATCGCGCCGCACGCCGCCGCGCGCGTCCTCGTGCAGCGGCACGTTGGGCGCGAAAGAGAAATCGCGCGGACGCACGAAAAACCGCCTCAGGATGAGCCCGACCATGCCGATCAGCACGCCGGCGGTCAGGATGTCGCCCCCGAGATTGAACGCCGCCCAGGCGTCGCCGCGGGCGCGGAAGGGAAAAAAGCCCTCCAGCGCGTCCACCCCGTTGACCAGGAAGTAAAACATAAAACCGTAGAAGACGAGCGCGTGCAGGAACGAGACGAGTGGCCGCTTCTTGAACACCGATTGCTGCGTGACGACGATCCAGAGCGCGCGGCCGATGCGCTCGGACAGACGGTCCAAGCGGTCTTCCGGCTTGCCGCGCCGGATCGACTTAAACACCTGGAAGAAGCCGGTTCCCGCGAAATAAAATGCGCCTAGCGCGAGCGCGAGAAAAAGGATTGCTTCGATGGTCGTCAGCATCGCGTGAGTTTTCGCCTCCGCATTATATCGATATCGGGCGCATTATATAGAGTTGCGGGAGCTTTGCTAAATTTCGTTCCGTAAGGGACGTCGACGATGTATGCCGCGGGAATCGAACTTGAAAAAATCACGGGGACGGGCTGCCGACGGCTATCTCTTGTATCCGAGGCGGCTCGAGAGACGGCTGCCGCCTTCTGTGATGAGCGGCACGATTTCCTTCTCAATGCGCTGGGGCGTCAGGCGTTGCGCCGGCCCCGCGATCGCGAGACTCCCCACTACGCCCCGCGTGTAGTCGCGAATCGGCACCGCGACGGAAGCGACCTCGTTCATGTACTCGCCGTGGTCGGTCGCGTATCCCGCCCCCGCGACCTCGCGCACCTGCCGCAGCAGGGCGTCGCGGTCGACGATCGTCCGGTCGGTGAAGCGCGCGAGCTTATCGGGCAGCGCCTCGGCGGCGGCTTCGCCGGCCTCGAACGCGAGATGAACCTTCCCGGGCGCCGTGCAGTGAAGCGGCAGCGTTCGGCCGACCAGCGATACCAGCCGGATGGGATTCTGCGGCTCGACGAAGTCGAGCGGCACGATCGCCGCGCCTTTTTTGACCGCGACGTAGCAGCTCTCGTCGGCTGATTTCGCGAGCTCCTCGAGCATTCCTTTCGCCTGCAGCAAGAAGCCCATCTGGTTCACATAGGTCTGGCCGAGCTGAAAACATTTTAGTCCGAGCCGATAGTTTTCCGTCGCGCGGTTTTGCTCGATGTAACCGCGCGCCTCGAGCGTCGCGAGCAGGCGGAAGACATTGTTCTTGTGGAGCTTCAGCCGCTTGCTAAGCTCGGTGACCCCGATCTCCTCCGCGTTCTGGTTGAACTGCTCCAGCACATCGAGGGCATGCGACACCGATTGGATCGCATAGTTGGATTTTTCGCGCCGAATCATCATCCCTCCGACAACGCTTGCTCGGATTCCAGCGAAATCAAAAAACGTTTTAACTTATGCTCCAGCGCGGGCCTTTGTCAATCTCGCCGCCGACGGGTTTCCAACTTGACGTTCACCGGCGGTCATGTAAATGCTCCATACCATGAAGGTCGGCTCCAAGGGCTACTACGGCATCCTCGCGCTCGTCGACCTGGCGCAGAACAGCAAAGGACGGCAGCTCGCGCAGGTGAAGGAGATCGCCAAGCGCCAGCGGATACCCGAAGAATACCTAGGTCAAATCATGGTGCTCTTGAAGCGCGCCAATCTCGTCCACGGAGCGCGCGGCCCGGGCGGAGGCTATCGACTCGCGCGCCCCGCGGAGAAAATCAGCGTGACCGAGGTGCTGAAGGTCCTCGAAGGTCCGCTGATGGGCGTCGATATCCGAAATCCGCGCGACCGCATGCCCGGCTCTTCGCCAGCGCGCCGGCTGATCGAAGCGTGGACGCGCGCCGTCGAGAGCGCGGAAAAAATTCTCGAAGAGGTCACCGTCGCCGATCTCTGCAAGCCCGAGGACCGGCCGCAGATGTACTACATCTGAGCAGTTTTGAGTTATGAGATTTAAGTTTTTAGTTTCGAATTTCAAATTCAAAACTCAATACTTTTCTTCAGCTTGACGCGAGCGCTCGGTTACGGTAAAAATGGTGCCATGATTCGGCTGGAGAAGACCGCGAATGTTTGGTGGCGCCGGCGACTCTTGCGCCGTCTGCCGCTTGGCTAAGCTCCAGCTTTATTCAGCGATTTTCCAAAGGCCATAGGCGGACGTCCTATGGCCTTTTTGTTTTTATCGAACCGTCAGACATGATGCATCCGTCTTTCGAAGAATTCGCGCGCCTGGCGAAGCAGGGAAACCTGATACCGGTTTACCAGGAGCTGCTGATGGACCTCGAGACGCCGCTCTCGTTTTTCCGGCGCCTCGAGCGGGACCGCTACGCCTTTCTGCTTGAAAGTGTTGAGGGCAGCGAGCGCTGGGCGCGCTACTCGTTTCTCGGCACGCGGCCATACCTCGTCTTCAAGTCGCGCGGCCGGAATATCGAGATCGTCGAAGACGGAAAGAAACGAACGCTCGCGGCCGACGAGCCGCTGCGCGTTTTGGAACAATTGCTCAAGGAGCAGCGCCCGGTCGCGGTCGACGGCATCCCGCCGTTTTTCGGCGGCGCGCTCGGCTACGTCGCCTACGACGCGGTCGGAGCTTTCCACCGCATCGCTAACGCGAAGCGCGACCCGCACGGCCTGCCGGAGATTTTTTTCATCTTCGTCCAGACCCTCGTCGCCTTCGACAACCTGAAGCACACGATCAAGGTCATCGACAATGTGCGCGTGGCCGACGGCACGAATCTGCGGCAGAAATACGACGCCGCGGCCGCGCGCATCCGACGCCTCGTTGCCGCGGTCGAGAAAACGGCGCGGAAAACCGAGTCGCGGGAGCTCGCCGCGCCCGAGCGCGAGAAAAAATTCCGCTCGAATTTAACCCCGCGCGCTTTCAAAGGCGCGGTCGGCAAGGCGAAGCAATACATCCGGGCGGGCGACATTATTCAGGCGGTGCTCTGCCAGCGGCTGGAGACCACGACCGAGGCCGATGCCTTCGAGGTATACCGCGCTCTGCGGCTCATCAACCCGTCTCCCTATATGTATTACCTCGAGCTCGAAGGTCTCCGGGTAATCGGCTCCTCGCCCGAGACGATGGTGCGGCTGACCGGCGACACGATCGAGCTGCGGCCGATCGCCGGCACGCGCCGCCGCGGTACGACAGCAGACGAGGAGCGCGCGCTCGAGGCCGATCTCCTGGCCGACCCGAAGGAGCGCGCCGAGCACATCATGCTCGTCGATCTGGGCCGCAACGATGTCGGCCGGGTCGCCGCGATCGGCTCGGTCGAGGTCAACGAGCTGATGGCGATCGAGCGCTACTCGCACGTCATCCACCTCGTCTCCAACGTGCGTGGCAAGCTTGCGCCGGGAAAAAGCGCCTTCGATCTCTTCGTGTCGACTTTTCCGGCGGGCACGGTTTCCGGCGCGCCGAAGATCCGCGCGATGCAGATCATCGCCGAACTCGAGCCGGAAAAGCGCGGCCTCTATGCCGGCGCGATCGGCTACTTCGGCTTCAACGGCAATCTCGACACGTGCATCGTCATTCGCACGATCGTCATGCAGGGTAAGCAAGCGTTCATCAACGCCGGCGCGGGAATCGTCGCCGATTCGGACCCGGAAAGCGAATATCAGGAGACGCTCAACAAGGCGCGCGGCATGCTGAAGGCGATCGAGCTGGCGGAAAGCTGGAGGAAGGCAAAAGGCAGAATTAAAAAGTAAAAAACGAAAGCTTATTTTTTGTCTTTTTCACTTATGATCTTATTGATCGACAATTACGATTCCTTCACCTACAACCTCTACCACTACCTGGGCGAGCTCGGCGCCGAGGTGAAGGTCTTCCGGAACGACGAGATCTCGCTCGAAGGGATCGCCGCGCTCAAACCCGAGAAGATCGTCGTCTCGCCCGGTCCGTGCACGCCCAACGAGGCGGGCATCTCGTGCGACGCGATCCGGCGCTTCGGCCGAACGACGCCGATTCTCGGCGTCTGCCTCGGGCATCAGTCGATCGGCGCCGCCTTCGGCGCGGACATCGTCCGCGCGCCGACGCTCATGCACGGAAAATTGTCCGAGGTGCGGCACGATGCGCGCACGATTTACAAATCGCTCAAAAATCCGTTCGCGGCGATGCGCTACCATTCGCTGGTGATCGATCCGCGGACCTGCCCATCGGAGCTCGAAATCAGCGCACGCACCGAAGACGGCGTTATCATGGGCGTGCGCCATCGCTCGCTGCCAATCGAGGGCGTGCAGTTCCACCCTGAATCGATTCTCACCGAAGAAGGCAAAAAGCTGCTCGAAAACTTCATCCGAGAGTATTGATTTTCAACTTGTCATTCAATCAGCGATCGCGTATGATCCCCGCGTTTGTCAATGCACCACCGTTTTTTCAAGATCGCCGCGCTCATCTTCCTCTTCGCTTCCCTTCCCGCAGTGAGTGCCGCGCAACCCATCACTTTCGCCAAAGTGGTGAGTATAAAGGCCGGAACGGCGGCGCGTTCGATGGCCCTCGGCGATTTCAATCGCGACGGGAAGCCCGACGTCGCCGTCGCGAATTCCAACAGCAAGACCGTCACGGTTTTGCTGGGCAACGGGAACGCCACGTTCACGCAATCGGCTAGCATTCCTTTCTCCACAGCTCCGATGTTCCTCGTCGCCGCGGATTTCGACGGCGACGGCAAGCTCGATCTCGCGGTCGCCGACAGCAATACGACCGGCAATTGCACAGTCACGATTCTTCTCGGCGGCGGCAACGGGACGTTCTCAAGTCAGCCGGCTATATCTCTGGGATTGAGCTCTTTTAACTATTCGATGGTCGTCGGCGATTTCGATGGCGACGGCAATCTCGACATTGTCGTAACGAACGATCAGAGCAACATCGTTTCGATTCTTTTGGGCAATGGCGACGGCACGTTCGCACCGCCCGCGTCGCTGACGCTCCCGAATGAAAACAAGCCTCTGTCGGTCGCGGTCGGCGACTTCAACCGCGACGGCAATCTCGATCTAGCTTTCGCCGACGGCCACACCGTGCTCGTAACGCCCGGGCTGGGCAACGGCACTTTCGACCCGCCCGTCGATTTGTTGCAGGGCAGCTCACCGGGGTTCGTGACCGCCGCCGATTTCAACCGCGACGGCATCCCCGATCTCGCGGTCACGAGCCTCAGCAATAAGAAGGTCGTGATTCGTCTAGGCACCAGCGACGGCACATTTACGGGATCCTCGTTCAACCGCGACGTTCCCGCAATCCCGCAGTTCATCGTGGCCGCCGACTTCAACGGCGACGGCAAACTCGACTTGGCGGTAACGCTGGCCGGCAGTTTTCTTTCCGTCTTGCAGGGCACGGGCGACGGCAATTTCAATTCCGGTCAAAATCTCGTCGTCAAGGGCGCGTCGTTTTCGGCGGTCGCCGCGGACTTCACCGGCGACGGCAAGCCCGATATTCTTTCCGCCAATTTCCAGACCGGCGGCTTTTCGCTGCTGACGAACCTCACCGCGTTCGCGCTCGGCGGCGCATTCGGCGGTGCGACGGACTTCGCGATCACGGCGGATCAAAACACCTTCCCGGCGCACGCGCCCGAGGCGCTGGCCGTGGGCGACTTCAACCGCGACGGCAAGCTCGATCTGGCGGTCGCGAACAACAGCAGCAATAATGTCTCGGTTCTCCTGGGCGACGGGGCGGGCGCGTTTGCGCTCACGGGCGAGTCTCCGGTCGCCGCCGGCGGTGCGCCTAACGGAGTCGCTACGGGCGACTTTAACCGCGACGGCATCCTCGATCTCGCCGTCGCCAATACCGGTGGGGGCCTGTCTATTTTCATCGGCAACGGCGACGGCACGTTCGACCCGGCCTCGACACCGACCGTTGCGGCGGACACAACGCCTGCCGCCGTCGTCATCGGCGATTTCAACGGCGACGGCAAGCTCGATCTGGCGGTCGCCAACAACGGGAGCGACAACGTTTCCATCCTTGTGGGCAACGGTGACGGAACATTCCTATCTGCAATCAACACTGGCGTCGGCACAGGTCCGATTGCACTGGCGGCGGGCGATTTCGACCGCGACGGAGTCCCGGATTTAGCGGTCGTCAACTCCGGTGGCGGCGTGTCAATTCTGCTCGGCGTGGGCGACGGCAACTTCACGCAGCCTCTGGGATCGCCGTTTGGCGTGGGAACGACGCCCTCGGCTGTGGCCATAGGCGATTTCGACGGCGACGGCATTCCCGATCTCGCCGTCGCCAACAGCGGCAGCGGCAACGTCTCCGTTTTGCTCGGGAATGGCGACGGCACGTTCGCCGCCGCGGTAAACTTCAGCGTCGGCAGTTCGCCTTCATCGGTCGCCGCCGCCGATTGGGACGGCGACGGCAAGCTCGATCTCGCGGTCGGAAACGCCGCAGACGACAACGTGTCGATACTTATCGGAGACGGCGACGGCGGCTTTTCCTCCTTTCTCGCGACCGCTTTCGGCTCGCCGTTCGCGGTCGGGAGCACACCGTCGGCGCTGGTCGCCGGCGACTTCAACCGCGACGGCAAGCTCGATCTCGCGGCAGCGAATGCGGATGGGGACAACGTCTCGATTCTCCTCAACACCGCTCCGCCGCCTGTAGTGATCGCGCCGCTCGGCGGCGCGGTATGGACGATCGGCAGCACGCAGACGATCCGCTGGAGCAATGCCGGCGCCGGGACTACGGTGAATATTTGGCTGTCGCGCGACGGCGGCGCCACCTGGAAAACGATACTTAAGAATTCGCCGAACGACGGCAGCCAGACTTGGAAAGTGACGAAGCCCGCGACCGTCGGCAATAGCGCTATCATTCGCGTCTGCCCGAACGCCAAAGGCCCCGTCTGCGCGAGCCCGTCAAGCGATCCGTTCATGATTCAATAGCCAACTCTTGTCATTGCCGTCCCGCTTCGCATAGAATTCTTTCGTTTCACGCTCCCACTTTCTCTTCCGGAGGTTCCCTTGGCGGAAAAACCATCCGAGCGTTACCGCGTCGCCGTTTTCGACGACTACGAAGGGCTCGCCGAGCGCGCCGAAGCGTACGCAATGCTCACGCAGCGGACCGAAGTTCATGTTTATCGCGAAAAACTTGACAGCGATGCCGACTTCAAAACCGCGCTCGCGGGCATTCACGCCGTCCTGCTGATGCGCGAGCGCACGCGCTTCGGCGAAAAGCAGCTCGCGCTCGCCCCGGCGTTGAAGCTCATCTCGCAGACCGGCCGCACGACGGTGCATCTCGATGTCGCCGGCGCGACGAAGCGCGGCATCGCCATCTCGGTAACGCCGAGCGATACCGGCGGCTCGACCTTCGAGCTCACGACCGCCCTCATTTTTTCGGTGTTGCGGCGCATTCCCGAAGTCGACCGCCGCATGCGCACCGAGCGCTGGCCCGCCGTCGCCGGCCACGTTCTGGAAGGAAAAACGCTCGGCGTCATGGGCTTGGGCCGGATCGGATCGCAGGTCGCGCGCATGGCGCGCCTCTTCAACGCGCGCGTGCTCGCGACCGCAAGAACGCTCACTCCCGAGCGCGCCCGCGAAGCCGGCGCCGAGGCGGTTCCGCTCGAGCGGCTGCTCCGAGAATCGGACATCATCTCCGTCCACGTGCCGCTGAACGAAAATACCCGCGGCATGATCGGCGCGAAGGAGTTCGCGCTCATGAAGCCGGGCGCGGTTCTCATCAACACAGCGCGCGGACCGATCGTCGTCGAGCCGGCGCTGATCGAGGCGCTGAAAAGCGGCAAGCTCTCCGGCGCCGGCCTCGATGTCTACGACCAGGAGCCGCTGCCGATGGAGCATCCGCTGCGCAAATTGGACAATGTCGTTCTCCTCTCGCACCGCGGCTACGCGACGGAGGAAATCCTCATCGAGCGCTACCACCACGCGATGGAGAACATCCTGAATTTCTTCGCGGGCAAAGAGATCAAACTGGTCAATCCGGAAGCGGTCAAGCATGATTGACACGCCTGCGGCGCTGGACTAAAGGACTAAAAGACGGGAGGGGCGTTTTATGGAAAGCAACGGCCATGAAATTTTAATTTCCGCCGACTCGCACGTGATGGAGCCGCACGATTTGTGGGAGAAGGGCGTGCCCGAGGCTCTGCGCGCCGACGCGCCGCGCTTCAAGCCGATTCCGGTCGGCGAAAGCTTCCAGAAACATCCCGGCGGCCAGGACCCGCACGCGCGCATCAAAGAGATGGAGACCGACGGCCTGAGCGCCGAGGTCCTTTATCCCACGCTCGCGCTGAGCCTCTTCGGGCTCGATGACGCGCGCATGCAGGAGGCGTGCTTTCGCGTCTACAACGACTGGCTGATAAATTATTGCAGCATCGCGCCCAAGCGCCTGGTCGGAAGCGCTGCGATCTCGCTCTACGACGCCGACCACGGCATTGCAGAGATGGAGCGCTGCAAAAAGAGCGGCTTGAACGGCGTCACGATCTGGGAAGTGCCGCATCCCGACCTCCCCTTCCATTCCGATCATTACAAAAAATTCTGGCAGGCGGCCGCCGACATGGAGATGCCGGTGAGCCTGCATATCCTTACCGGCCACAGCTACTTCAAGGACCCGAGCCGCAGGAACGGCGTCGAGCATTATCGCGGCAGCGTGAATCTTAAGCTGCTCGATAACGCGAACGCGCTGTTCGAGCTTCTTTTCTACGGCATCCTAAAACAGCATCCGAAGCTCAAGATCGTCATCGTCGAGGCGGAGGTCGGCTGGCTGCCGTTCCTGCTGCAGCAGTGGGATTATTACTGGCGCCGCTTTAAGGACAGGAATCCGCCGCCAATCGACGAGGAGCCGAGCAAATATTTCAACCGCCAGGTCTACGCGACGTTCTTCAACGACACTGTCGGCGGCCATTGCCTCGAGTGGTGGGGCGCGGACAACTGCATGTGGTCGAACGATTTTCCGCACGAAAACTCGACCTGGCCGAACTCGCGCAAAGTCATCCAGCGCGATCTCGGCGCGCTGCCGCCCGACCGCCGCGCGAAGCTCGTGTGTCTGAACGTCGCAAAGCTATACAACCTGGATATTCCGGCCGCCTGAGGAAATGATGCCTGCACTGATCGATTGGCATTCGCACCATACTCCTTCGGAGCTGGTCGACGACTTCGTGCGCCTGACCGGCAAAGCGCCTTCGCCGGATCCCTTCGACTCGCCCGACTTCGACCGCCGCAGCCGCGAGCTCGACGAAGCCGGCATCGACGTGCAGCTCGTCTGCCAGGGCGCCGGACTTTACGCCGACCGGCTGCCCGCGGATCAGGCGCTGGAGATCACCCGGCGCTCGAACGACGTACTCGCCGAGCGCATCGCGCCGCATCGCGGCCGCTTCCTCGGCACGATCGCGGTCTCGCTGAAAAACATCGACGCCTCGATCGAAGAAATCGAACGCATGGTTTCGAAAGGCTTCCGCGCCGTCCTGCTCTATCCGAAGCGGGACGACGCTTTTATGCTCGACTCTCCCGAGGCGGACCCGCTGTTCGCGAAGATCGCCGAGCTCAAGCTGCCGGTCTTTCTCCACGGCGCGACCAGCACGAAGGATCCGACGCTGAAAAGCCTCGAAGACGAGGGTGCCGGCGTCGTCTACGGCGTCGTCGCGGACGCAACCGTGAACGAATGCGTTCTCCGCATGATCGCCGGCGGCGTGTTCGACCGCCATCAGGAATTGAAGGTCGTCATTCGCAGCGGCGGCGGCGGGCTGCCGCTGCTGCTGAAGCGCCTCTCCTGGCGGCACAAGGGGCGCGACGACCGCAGCTACGCGGAAATCCTCTTCGACCATTTTCTGATCGACACCGCCAGCGTCGACGCGCGCACGCTCGGATTCTTGCTGGAGACGATGGGCGAGGAGCGTATCGTCTTCGGCTCGGATTATTGCGGCGGGCTCGGTCTGCTCAAAAAAGGGGTGGCCGTCGTCGAGCAGCAATCCGATCCCGCGCGCATCAAGACGATCACCGAGCGCAACTCGCGCGCCCTGCTCCATCTCTAGATTTTTTCTTGACCGTCCCGGCGCCTGTCTAATAATATCCGCACGATCATGTCGGGAAACCGGTTGATGATCGCTGCGTTCGCGGCTTTTTGCGCCGCCGGCTGCGGCTCTGCCGCTCCGAAGATCGTCGACGCGACGCCGCCGAAAATCGTCCTCACTGCGATCGGCGCGGTCGGCAACCCGTTGTTCGCGAGCGACGAGCGCGGCGAAGCGCAGGACGGCTGTGCGAAATTCAAATCCTTCCCCGGCCGCTGGGCGCTGACGATCGACGACGCGGGCGGGGTCTCGCTGGCGACGGTCCGCGTCGTCGCGGGCCGCATCGTCAAGGAGTCCGTCATCGTCGGGCCGGAAGCTCCGGAGTCCTCATGGCAGATCGGGCGCGGCGACGACCTCAGCGAGATACTGACCATTCGCACGCAGCCGCCGCGGCCGGGCGTCGTGCGCACGGGCCTGTTTGCGATGTTCACCATCGCGCCCCAGTCGGGCTCCGCGTCGATCGTCGCTTCGGCCTGGGATTTCGCCAACAACACGACGCATCTCTACCAGGTCGACGCCCGGCTCGTGAACGACGCGGTCGCCTGCCGCTAGGCGCGGCCCGCCAAATCGGATAAGTTTCAACGATGGCGCTCTCGCTCGAAGCTCTCCTCCGCGGCGCTCGCCGCGCGCTTGTCATCGGCGTCGGCGGCGGCGGCGACGTAGTCGGCGCGCTGGTGACCGCGCGTTTCCTCGAATTCTGCGGACTGGAGTTCCGCCTCGGCGGCTTATCGTGGGAGCGCTCGGTGTACGATCCGATCCCCGGCCCGCGCTCGCTCGACGAAGTCGAGGGCGTCCGTGCATTGCATCAGCGCGCGTGGCTCGCGAACGCGGGAAGCAAAACCAAGACCGGCGTCTATTTCGCCGAGTCGCGCATGGCGGCGGTCCGGCGCGAGGAGATAGTTTTGATCGACATCAACGGCGGCGTCGAAGGCGTGATCGAAGGCGTGGAAGCTGCGCTGAAGGAATTCGAAGCCGATCTGTTGGTCGGGGTCGACGTCGGCGGCGATTCGCTCGCCGAAGGCCATGAGTCGGGACTCAGAAGCCCGCTCGCGGACGCGGTCATGCTCGCGGCCTACGTCGCGCTCGAGCGCCGCGGCATTCCCGCGCTCTGGGCGATGTTCGGCTACGGCAGCGATGGCGAGCTGACGGTCGCCGAAATCGAGGCGGCGCTCGCACGCCTCGCGAAGGCCGGCGGTCTATGGGGCGCGTGGGGATTGACGGCGCAAACGATCGATGAGCTCGAAGAAGTGATCAAGTCCGTGCATACCGAGGCGAGCGCGATTCCCGTCGAAAGCGCGCGCGGCGCTTGGGGCGAGCGCTCGATGCGCCAGGACCTCCGCCGCGTGAAGCTCACGCCACTCACCGCCCTCACCTTCTTCATCTCGCCTGCGATTCTTTTCGAAACGCTCTCGCGTCCCGCGCGAGCAGTCGTCGGCACGCGCTCGCTCGACGCGGCCAACGACGCGCTGCACGCGATCGGCGTCAAGAGCGAGCTCGACCTTGAGCGCGACAAATATGCGCGCGAGAGAGGCGGGGCGCGTGGCTGAGCGAATCGATCGTGACATCTGGGTGCTGATGGCGTCGCGCGGCGCGCGTTCGTTCGCCTATTCCTGTCTTAACGTCATCTTTGCGATCTATTTGACTCAGCTGGGATATTCGCCGATGACGATCGGGATCGTCATCTCCACCGCCTACGTCAGCAGCGCGATTCTCACCGTCGTGTGGGGATTTCTTTCCGACCGCTACGGCCGGCGGAAAATCCTCATGCTGCTGGCCGTCCTGACGATCGTGTCGAACGCGATCTACGTTTTTTTCAGCCAGCTCGTTTTTATCTTCATCGCGGTCATCGTAACCAACATCGGCGCCGGCGGCACCGGCGGGGGCGGCCAGGGCGGCGGCCCGTTCAATCCGGTCGAGCAGGCGCTGCTCGCGGAGAAGTCCACGCCGGAGAATCGCAATCACATATTCTCGCTCAACGCCTTCGTCGGCTCCCTGCTGGGATCCCTCGGCGCGCTCTTCAGCAGTCTCCCGGAGTACCTCCAGCAGCACGGATGGGATCCGATTCTCTCGTATAAACCCCTGTTCGTTATGACGATCGTAGTAAGCGTTGGACTGATTTACGCTTACGCGAAAATAAGCGAGCATCACGTCCCGCGCGCCCGCGAAATCGCGCGGGCGCCGATCTCGAAAAAATCCGGCGCTTTCGTGACCAAGCTCTCGCTGCTCGGCATGATCGACAACCTGGGCGCCGGAATGGTCGGCCCGTTGATCGCCTTGTGGTTCTATCTCCGGTTCGGCGTCGATCTGAAATCGCTTAGCTTCATGTTCTTCGTCTCCTATGTCCTCGCGGCGCTGTCGTTTCTCGCGGCGCCGATGATCGCGCGCCGCATGGGCGTGGTGCGTACGATAGCCGTGTCTCACGGTCTCGCGTCGCTCGTCTATTTCGTCCTGCCGCTTGCGCCGACGTTCTGGATAGGCGCGGGGCTCATCATGTTCCGCTCTTTCGTCGCGTACATGGACGGCCCGCTCAAGGGCTCGTTCGTCATGGGCATCGTGAAAGCCGAGGAGCGCGGCTCGGCCGCCGGCATTACCAACCTCGCGCGCTACGTTCCGATGGCCGTAAGCCCGTCGATCTCGGCGTATATGATGGAGGCGTTCTCGCTCAGCATTCCGATCTTCATCGGCGGCGTGTTCCAGCTCGCGCACGACGTCACGTTCTACTTTATCTTCCGCAACGTGCGCCCGCCGGAGGAAGAAGTGTTACAACCGTTGGGAGTCGAAGTCGCCAAAGGCTAAATCGTTGCGGAGTTTGCCGAGTTTTTAGTTTATTGAGTTAACACTCGAAAGCACAATCAGCCAACAAACAATATTATGGCTTGGACATTTTTTCAGCGCGTCGTCGAAGAACGAATCTTAGAGGCGCAGCGCGCCGGCGCGTTCGACAACCTGCCGGGCAAGGGCAAGCCGCTCACGCTCGAAGACCAGAGCTGGGTCCCGGACGATCTCCGCGTCGCCTATCAGATCTTGAAGAACGCACACGTGCTACCGCCCGAGGCCGAGCTTCTAAAAGACATCCACACGCTCGAGGATCTGCTCAAGTACGTCGAGGACGAGGGCGAGCGCAAGGCGCTGGCGAAAACGATCCAAAACAAAATTATACGCCTCGATCTCCTGAAGCGCCGTTCGTTCTCCTACGACACCGCCCGCTACTACGGCGCGAGGTTCGTCGCGAAACTCACCCGCCGCTAGCCAATCGATTGACAAGTTTCCGGCCCGGAACTAAGGTCCACTCGTCCCCGAACGGAAATGCCATGACCTCTTCCCTTGTCCTCCGCAATGCTTTTATAGCGATGATTCTCGCCGTTGGCTGCGGCCGTGCGCTCGCCGCCGAGCGGAGCGTCGACGAATCGCTCGCCGCCATCAATCGACTCCCCGCCGCCGAGCGTCTCGCCGCGCTCGCCGACGGCGCGAAAAAAGAGCGCGAGCTGGTCTGGTACTCGACCATGAATCGGGAGAACTCGCTCGAGCTCGCGCAGGCGTTCGAGAAGGATTTTCCCTATATCAGCGTCAAGATTTTGAACGGGAGCGCGGTCAACACCATGACGCGCATCACGTCCGAGTTCCGCGCCCGGACGCATTTGTTCGACGTGACGCACATCCGCGGTCTGTTTCTCTCCGCCCTTAAAAAGAGCGCGATCATCGCCCGCTATCAGACGCCGCTGCGTGAGACGCTACGGCGCGAATACGTCGACGCCGACGGCTATTTCAACGGCATTTTCACCCAGGCGAATCTCTTCATCGTGAACAAGAGCCTCGTGAAGCCGGAGAACTATCCGAAGAAGTTCGAAGACCTGCTTCTGCCGTTCTGGAAGGGCCGCATGGCGATGGAGCTCGAGTCCTACGACTGGCTCGCGGCGCTGCTCGATTACTACGGCGAAGAAAAAGGCAAGGCGCTGGCCGAGAAGCTCGGCGCGCAGCAGCCCGATTTCCGGCGCGGGTCGACGCTTCTCAGTCAGCTCACCGCAGCGGGCGAATTCGCCATTCACGTCGACGGCTATAACCACACCGCCTATCAACTGAAGCAAAAAAAGGCGCCGGTCGAATACATTTTTCCCGAACCGTACATTCCCGCCAAAACGCCGACCGCCGTCTGGATCGCGGCCAACGCGCCGCACCGGTACGCGGCGGCGCTCTTCGCCGACTTCCTGTTATCCCGCAAAGGCCAGGAGCTGATGGCCGCGCAGGGGCGCTGGGTGAGCCGCAAGGACGTGCCGTACTTACTCGACCCGGGCGCGCGCAAGGTTCAGATGGTCTCGCTCAAATGGGGTGAGCGCGACGTCGAGCTGATCCATCTCTTCAACAAGTTGTTGCGGCGGCAGGGCGAATGACGGCGCGACGGTTTTACAAGCGGATTTGACATCGGCGCCGCTCCGGCACTAAGTTGCCGTCGGATTACGCCATGGCGACCAAGGATCGCATCGCCGGCGCGGCGCTCGTGCTCTTCGCGCTCTTTGTCCTGTCCGAGAGCCGAGCGCTGCCACTCGGCACCGTCCGGCAGCCGGGTCCGTCCTTCGTGCCCGTGCTGCTCGCGGCGCTGCTGCTCGCTTTCGGCGCTCTTATCGCCGCTATCGGCGGGCGCTCGGAGCGCTTTCGCTCGCTTCGCTGGAGAGAGTTGCCGCATGGCATCGCCATCCTCGGCGCCTGCGCCTTTTCCGCGCTGGCGCTGGAACGGCTCGGCTACCGGATCACCGTCCTCATCGTCCTTTTCTTCCTTATAAAGATCGTCGAGAAAAAAGCCTGGCTGGCGACTACGCTTGTCGCGCTCGCGCTCTCATTCGGTTCGTTCTATCTGTTTTACACTTTACTGCGCGTGCCGCTGCCGCTCGGCCCGTGGGGAATCTAAAAATGAATTTTCGATTGCCGATTCGATTTTAGATTGGGCAGCATTTTAACGAAAATCTAAAGTCCAAAATCTAAAATGCTGGAGACGCTGCAAAATCTTTATCTCGGCTTTACCGTCGCCCTGTCGCCGGCGGTATTTCTCTACGCTGTGATCGGCTGCATCATCGGCACGCTCGTAGGGGTCCTGCCGGGCGTCGGCCCGCTCGCGGGCATCAGCCTACTTCTGCCGGCATCCTTCGGCATGGACGCGACCTCGGCGATCGTACTGCTCGCGGGCATCTATTACGGCGCGATGTACGGCGGGTCGACGACGTCGATTCTCATGCGCATTCCGGGCGAAGCCGCGTCCGTCATGACCTGCATCGACGGCTACGCGATGACGCGCAACGGCCGCGCCGGCCCCGCGCTGGCGATCGCCGCCGTCGGCTCCTACATCGCCGGCACCGTGAGCGTCGTCGCGCTCATGCTGCTCGCGCCGCCGCTGGCGAACTTCGCGCTCCGCTTCGGCCCCCCGGAATACTGCGCGCTGCTGCTGCTCGGATTGCTCGCGCTCGCCTACATGAGCGGCGGGTCGATTCTCAAGGCGCTCGCGATGGCGACGCTCGGCCTTTTGTTCGGCATGATCGGCATCGATCCCATGACGGGATTTTTCCGCTTCGCTTACGGCGTCGTCGAGCTGGGCGACGGCATCGGCGTCGTGCCGGTCGCCGTCGGACTTTTCGGCCTGTCGGAAATCCTGCTCACGGCGGGCGAAGAGGCGCCGCCCGAGGTCAAGAAACCGCGCCTCGCCGATCTCCTCCCCTCGCGCCAGGAGTGGCGCGATTCGGTCTGGCCGATCGGGCGCGGCACCGTGCTCGGATTTCTCATCGGCATCGTTCCCGGCTCGGCGCACATCATCTCTTCCTTCGTGTCGTACGCCGTGGAGCGGCGCGTCTCAAAGCATCCGGAGCGCTTCGGCCACGGCGCGATCGAAGGTGTGGCCGGACCGGAATCGGCGAACAATTCCGCAACCTCCGGCGCGTTCGTGCCGATGCTCGCGCTCGGCGTCCCGTCGGGTCCGATCCCGGCGGTGATGCTCGCGGCGCTTATGGTTCACGGTATTTCGCCCGGCCCACTACTCATTCAGCAGCAGCCCCAGCTATTTTGGGGTTTCATCGCCAGCATGTACGTGGGCAACATCGTGCTGCTGATACTGAATCTGCCGCTGGTCGGCGTTTTCGTGAATATTCTCCGCGTGCCTTACCCGTATCTCTATCCGGCGATATTGATTTTCTGCGTGCTCGGCGTGTATGCGGTCAACGGCAGCGTCGTGGACGTCTGGATCATGATCGCGATGGGCGCGCTCGGCTACATTCTGCGCAAGCTCGACTTCGAGACGGCGCCGATCGTCCTCGGCGTCGTGCTCGCGCCGATGCTCGAGATGAGCTTCCGCCAGTCGCTGGCGATGTCGTCGGGCGATTATACGATTTTTCTCTCGCGGCCGATCGCGACGGCGATGCTCGCGGCCGGCGCGTGCTTGCTGCTGTTGAGCATGCTCTCTCTATTGCGGCGCGGCGCCGGCTGGCGTAGCGCGCTGGGCCTCGCAAACGTGGAAAAGGAGGATACCCATGAGACGTAGACTCGCGCTCGCGCTGATGCTCTGCTGCATCCCGGTCGCGCCGGTCCTCGCACAGGAGAAATTTCCCGACCGGCCGATCACGATCGTCGCGCCGTTTCCGCCCGGCGGAGTCGCCGACCTGACGGCGCGGCCGGTCGCGGCGGCGATGGAGAAAATCCTCAAAAATCCCGTCGTCGTCGTCAACAAGACCGGCGCCGCCGGCGCCGTCGGGATGTCGTTCGTCGCCAACAGCAAGCCCGACGGCTACACGCTGCTGATGGCGCTATCGAGCATTTCGATCATCCCCGAGGCCGACAAGCTATTCGACCGCAAGCCGGCTTATACGGTCGACCAGCTCGTGCCGCTGGCGCTCTTCTCCGCCGATCCGACGATCCTCGCCGTCGGCGCGAACCACCCATGGAAGAACGTGAGGGATCTCGTGGCCGATGCCAAGAAACGGCCGGGCGCCATTTCGTACTCGTCTTCCGGCATCTACGGCACGCTGCACATGGCGATGGAGATGTTTAGCCATGCCGCCGGCATCAAATTGAATCATGTGCCGTACGGCGGCGCCGGACCTGCATTGACGGCGGTCCTGGGCGGTCACCAGGACATGCTCGCGTCCGGTCCGGCGGTCCTCATCCCGCATATCAAGGCCGGCAAGCTCCGCGCGCTCGCCGGCTGGGGCGCCAAGCGCGTCGCCGCTATGCCCGACGTGCCGACCTTCAAAGAATTAGGCTACGACATCGAGTTCTACATCTGGGCCGGCGCGTTCGCGCCGAAAGGCACGCCGGAGGCGATCATGAAGAAGCTCCGCGAGACGATGAAGCAGGTCGTCCAAGAGCCCGAGTTCAAGGACGCGATGGCGAAGCTCGAGACGCCGATTGCCTACATGGATGCGCCGGACTTCCAGAAGTTCTATGAGCGCGACGGCAAGATGCTCGCCGAAGCGACGCGCAGGATCGGACGGATCGAAGAGCCGGGCAAATAGAACCGCAGTCTCCGCGGGCTTTTTCATGGCCTTGCGCGAGCCGCGCTGCGCATTCGTTCAGCGATTGAAACGCGGGATACATGGGGTCCGATTCGTCGCGTATGACAATATAAAATTTACACACCTACACCGTTTACCTTCCACCGTAAGGAACGAGCATTCGTTTAGAATGATCGCATAATCTCCGCGCGGCGATTATATGCCATTCCTTCCCTCCGCCGCGTCGACGATGAGACCGATCATGGACGTCGTCGTCACACTCAAGCCCGAATGGTACGACAAGTTACTGGCGAGCGCGCGGCCGCAGTCCAAGGCCGAAGCCTGCCTGCAAAGCGCGACGAATCGCCAGGTCCCCGGCGGCACGGAATCGGAGTTTGTCCTGCGCTGCGATGAGCATACGATCGCCCTCATTGCGGCACTCGCCGACGTCGCTTGCCCGGAGGCGATCCCCGCGATGCTGACCGCATATACGCGAGCGAAACAAACGGGTTAGATTTCCCAAGGCATAAAACTCACTTCCGGCGCCGCTTGACACGGATTAATGTCCCTGATACTGGTCTGACCAGTAGACAGCTAGACCATGTTGCGGGCTATTCGGAAGACCCGGATTTACGAAGAGGTCGTGAGCCAGATCCGCGACCTCCTGCGCGAGGGCCGGTACAAGGCAGGCGATCAGCTGCCGTCCGAGCGCGAGCTCGCCGAGACGTTCAAGGTCAGCCGCACGTCGGTGCGCGAGGCGCTCCGCGCCCTCGAAGCGCAGGGATTGATCGAGAGCCGCACCGGCGCCGGCAATTTCATCGCCGAGCTCCCGGTCGAATCGCTGGTCGCGCCGCTCGCGTCGCTGCTGCTGGAAGAGAAGGACGCGCTCGCGGACATTTTCGAGATGAGGAAATTGATCGAGCCGCGCATCGCTTCACTCGCCGCCGAGCGCGCGACCAAAGACGATATCGAGCTGATGACGAAAATCCTCGACAAGCAGCGTGACGCCGTGGCGCGCGGCGAGACCGGCGTGGAAGCCGACGCGGAGCTCCACTACGCGATCGCGCGCGCGACCCAGAACCACGCGCTCGAGAAGCTCGTCACCGGCCTGATGGACGTGCTCAGCCACAGCCGCGAAGAATCGCTCCAGCCGCAGGACCGCCGCGAGGCGTCGATCGAATCGCATAGCAAAATCGTCGCCGCCATCGCCGAGCACAACAAGGCGAAGGCGCGCGAAGCGATGCTCAAGCATATCGAGCGCGTCGAAGAGAACGTGCTCTCCGCAAAAAAACCCCCGGCTTATACCGACGGTTCCATAGACGAGAGGAGGATTTCATGATCAAGAGAGTCGAAGTTCAGTACCGCGGGATATTTCAAAAGAATCTCGCGAAAAAAATCGGCAGCGACATCGTCATGATCGCGAGCAGCATGGGCCAGCGGGCATTTTCCAACGGCCGCTACAGCGACGCGCCCGAGCGCAACGGCATCCCGTGCAAATACTTCGCGTTCGTCTCGCCCGATTTATCCGAGGAGGAACTGGAAGCGGAGTGCGGCGCCAAGCTCGAGATCGACGAGGCGAACGTCTCGGTCGTGCTCGACGACACGATGTGCAAAGGCGTCGAGCCCTGGGGCTGGCACGGCGTGCGCCCGATCAACGAGCGCGTCGTCAAAGACGGCTGCCTCGTCGTGATCACCAAGCGCCCGCACGAGGAGCTGCTCCAGTTCATCGGCAAGAAACCTTACAATTACCGCCTGGCGACGCTCGACGGCGAGGCGAGCCTCGCGGGCCTGTGGGTCAACAAGGACGATCTCACGTACGAGCACGTGCTCGGAGCGATCGCGGCGGTCGAGCCCACGATCATCAGCATCGAAGCGGTCGAAGCCTATCTGATGAAGAAGACGAAGGATAAGAAACGCGCCGAGGCGGCGCGCGCCGCCTACAACTCGCTGCGCCAGGAGGCCAAGCCGCCGCGCGTGAAGACCGTCACGCCGAATGAAGGGATCGTATGGACGCACGAGATCCCGGTGCTGCCGAAATGGTTCGAGATGCAAGAGGGCGCCGTCGTCCCGGCCGTCCCGCGCGGCTTCCAGATGGGGCCGAAGGGCCAGTCGAGAAACACGGGCTTCAAGCGCGGCACGACCAAGACGCAGCGTCCTGCGGTGCGCTTCGACCTCTGCACCAAATGCACGCTCTGCTGGGCGGAGTGCCCCGACGAATGCTTCGACCCGACCACCGACGGCTATTACGATATCGAATATCAGTACTGCGTCGGCTGCGGCAAATGCGCCGAGGTCTGCCCGGTCAAGGAATGCATCGTCATGGTCGACGAGCTCCAGTTCCACGACAACAACAGTCCGTGGGAAGATTGGAAGAAAGACCCCAAGACATACATCACTTCGCTTGAGGCCAAAAAAGGCACAGAGCGCGTCAACTATCCCGTGGTCACCGGCAAAGGCGTTATCGTGACTAAGGGGGAAGTGATGCCCGAAGGTAAGATCGTTCCGGTCCGCAAGACCGAGGAGGTGGAAGTATGACCGTCACAATGGAAAAACCTAAAAGCGGCATGAGCGACGGCGTCTACGAGCGCGAGGAGCTGCTCAATGGCTGTCAGGCGGTCGCGCAGGGCGTGTGCCTCGCCGACGTCGACGTGATCGCGGCCTACCCGATCCGGCCCTACACCGAGGTCATGGACGCGCTCTCGAAGCTGATCGCCGACGGCGCGTTCGACGCCGAGTACATCATCGCCGACAGCGAGCACTCGCAGTTCGAGATTGTCAAGCATGCCTCCTCGGTCAACGCGCGCGCCTTCGGCGGCTCGAGCGGCACCGGCTGGATGTACGGCATGGAGGCGCTCACCGTTACGGCGACCGACCGCCTGCCGCCGATGTTCGTCGTCGGCAACCGCGCGCTCGACGATCCCGGCGCGTTCGGCGTCGAGCACAACGACGCGATGGCGGTGCGCGATCTCGGCTGGCTGCTCTGCTGGGTCACGACGCCGCAGGAAGCCCTCGAGCACGTGCTGATCGGCTACCGCGTCGCCGAGGACAAGAACGTGCGCATGCCGATGGCGCTCGCTATCGACGGCGCGTTCCTCACCCATTCGCAGCACATCGTGAAGATTCCCTCGGTCGCGGCGGCGAAGAAGTTCCTGCCGCAATACGACCTCGCCGAGCGCCGGCTCCATCCCGACAACCCGATCTCGGTCGCCCCGCAGGCGAACGAGGATTGGGTCATGGAGATCCGCCGCCAGAACTGGGAGGCCGCCAAGCGCGCCCGCGGGGTCATCAAGGAAGCCTACAAGGAATTCAACGCGATCTTCGGCGAGCGCTACGCGCAGCCCTACTTCGACGAGTACATGACCGACGACGCCGAGACCGTGTTGATCGGCGTCGGCACCGTCGCGGCGCCGGGCCGCACCGCGGTCAAGCGGCTCCGCGAAAAGGGCCACAAGGTCGGCTACGTGAACCTCCGCTGGTTCCGCCCCTTCCCGACCGAAGAGCTGCGCGCGTGTCTCAGCCGCTTTAAATCGGTCGGCGTCGTCGACCGCGACTTCGCCCACGGCTCGCCCGACAACTGCGGCATCCTGATGCACGAGATCCGCTCGTGTCTCTATCCCGCGAAGAACCGTCCCGCGATCGTGAACTTCATCGGCGGCCTCGGCGGGCGCGATCTTTCGATCGCCGACGCGCAGAAGATGTTCGACATCACGGCGCAGGCGGCGAAGAAAGACTCGATGGACGGGTATATTACCTGGATCGGCCTCAGAGAGTAGTGTAAGGAGGACTTATGACAACCACTCCAAAAATCGATTACGAAAAGATCAAAGGCGTCCACAAGGTCCCGCTGGAAGAGCTCTACACCTCCGGCCACCGCACCTGCCAGGGCTGCGAGTCCGCGACGACCATGCGGGGCTTCATCAAGGCCTCGGGACCGCGCACGATCGTAACCGGCGCGACCGGCTGCATGTACGTCGCCAATACTTCGTACCTGACCACGCCGTGGATCGTGCCGTGGATGCACACCCAGCTCGGTGCGGGCGGGGCGTCCGCGGTCGGCATGGCGGCGGGCGTCCGCGCGCTCCAGCGCAAGGGCAAGATCAAGCAGGAGAAGATTAACATCATCAACTTCTCCGGCGATCTCGGCGCGGGCGACATGGGCATCGGCGGAATCTCGGGCGCGCTCCAGAGCGACTACGACCTGCTGATCATCATGTACGACAACGAGTCGGCGGCGAACACCGATATCCAGGCGACCGGACTCTCGATCTACGGCGCGCAGACGACGTTCACGCCGCCCGGATCGAAGCACCGCATCATGCAGCGGCGCTGGAAGAAGAACGTCGCCGGCATGCTCGCGGTCGGCCACCCGACTTGCAAGTACGTCGCCACCGCCTGCGCGACGTTTCCGCCGACCGACTATCTCAACAAGACGCGCAAGGCGCTCAGCATCGGCGGGCCGACGTTTATCCATACGTACGATCCATGCCCGAAGGGCTGGGACTATCACCCGCGCTATTCGAACGAGCTGGGCGAACTGGGCATCAAGTGCGGCATCTACCCGCTCTACGAGATCGTCGAAGGCAACGTCATTTACACCTGGGACGCGCGGAAATCGGGCAAGGGCCGCATTCCGGTGAAGGAGTTCCTGCAGCGCCAGGGACGCTTCGAGCATCTGATCCAAGAGGACATCGATTATATCCAGAAGGGCGTCGACGAGATGTGGGAAGAGTGGGAAATTCCCGGCGTCGCGCCGCTCAAGGGGATTTTGAAAGCCAGAATCTAGCCCATTCCGTTCCGAATAGAGATACAAAAGAGGCCCTCACAAGAGGGCCTCTTTTTTTGCCTGCACCTTGGTCACAAGGCGTTAGGGCAAATGTGACCTATTGACTTACGATTAAGGTAAAGATTCCCGTCGAATCCGTGTAACACCCGATACTCGTTAAAACGCGCGCCACTGTATTATAGCCGCTATTCACCGGCCGGGTCTGCCCCCAGACGCTCCACCGGCCAACGACATCAACGGGGTAAGGAGCGCCATGAACTACTTCCAACCCTATTCCCTTCCGGCCGATCAGGCGGTCCTCGCCGCGTGGGATTCGCAGCTCGCGGAGCTGGCGGAATGTCCGGCGCTCGTCACCGCGCTGGCGAAGCACCGCGAGATGCTCCCGCGCTTCGCGGAATCTTACATGAGACTCCGCGCGCTGCCGCGCGGCACGCGGCGGGCGCTGCAAAGAAAGCTCGCACGAGCGCGCGAGTTAATTTCAATTCAACCGGAGTGGCAGAGAAAGCTCGCCGGCTCACTCGCCGGCGCGGCGCTACTGCTCGCGCTCGCGCAGAGCGCGTCCGCGACGACGATGACCGTCACGACGAATGTGCCGGACATCAAAAGAGACAAGAAATGTTCACTGATCGAAGCGATTATCAATGCAAAGAAGCATAGGCGAGTTCACACCGACTGTCCCGCCGGGAGCGGAACAGACACGATTGTGCTTCCCGGCAATACGGTTTTCACATTCAACAAGATGGAACCCAGTTACATTCAAAGCTACAACGGTTTACCGACTGTCACCAGCATCATCACGATCGAAGGGAACGGCAGCACGCTCAGAAGAAATAGCAAATCGCAATTTGGCCTCGTCGATGTGAATAGCACTGGAAATTTAACGCTTAAGAATCTGACGATAAGTAATTGGCAAGATCAGAATTTCAGCGCGATAACGAACCGCGGAAAACTGACAATCGTCAGTAGTACTATCTCCGGCAACATGGGATATGAAGGCGGCGCGATATACAACTCATCCGGCGCCATTGCGGCGATCGAGAATAGCACAATTTCTGGCAACAGTGCCCGTCGTGGTGGAGGGATTCATAATTACCGCGGTACCATAATCATAAACAACAGCTCAATTTCCCAAAACACAGCGGCATTTTCAGGCGGAGGCATAAGGAATGTCGGCGGTCACGCCGAAATCAATAACAGCATTATAAGCGAGAATCGCGCAATAGCACCGAAATATTACTCCGGCCATGGGGGTGGTATCGACAATATCGGTACCGCTGCGTATCTGCTTATCACATACAGTTCAATTGCTGAGAATCTCGCCAGTGGAGGCATCAGAAGTACGAATAAATATCGGCCGAGGCCAGCTGGTGAAGGCGGCGGAATATACAATGGCTTCCGATCGACCGTGACGATCAGCAATAGCTCAATCTTTAGCAATACCGCGGAGACCCCAGTCAACGGCTACATTGCGAGGGGCGGTGGGATACTTAGTAGTGCCGGTGGAGATCTGCGCATTTCAAATTCTACGGTATCCGGAAACACTGCGATCAGCGGTGTCCCGGCAAAAGCTTACGGCGGCGGGATTTTCAGCTGCGTTTTTCAAATTACGAGCAGCACAATTGCGGACAACAGAGCAAATGTTGGCGGCGGAATCTGGAGTTGTGAAAGTTCTTCACGCCTAGAGTTAGCCCGCAGTATTATTTCCGGAAATCAAGCTGACAAGGGAGCCGAGGTCCATAACGGCTTCTCTAGTTCGTCGAAACAACACCTTGCCGTAAACAATTTTAATCTGTTTGGAAACAATGGCGATCCCGGCGTTGTAGGTGTTACTCCAGGAGCATCCGACATCGTGCCCGGCTCCGGGATAATGCTCGATGACATCATTGCGCCGCTCGCAGACAACGGCGGCCCCACTCTAACGCATGCTCTTGCGGCCGGCAGCCTCGCCATCGATGCCGCGCCGGTCGACTCCGATTGTCCAGCTACCGATCAGCGCGCAACACCGCGACCGCAAGGCGGCGGCTGCGATATCGGTGCGTTTGAGAAGTAGCGTCCTGGGGGAGAGGGGTATGTATTATCACAGTGCTTATCGACTGCCTGCCGGCGAGACAATTATTACAGCCTGGGAATCGGCACTAGCTGACCTGCGAAACAGCGCGCCGTCTTTAAATCTGCCGGCTGAAACACCTGATGTCTTTCCTCGGTTCGCTCAAACCTATGTAAAACTATGCAACTTACCTCGAAAAAAGCGAAGAGAGATCCAAAGGGATATTCTCCATACCGGACCGTTGGCAAAAATCCAACTCAAATCACAACGTCAACTTGCATCATCTTTGGCGGCAGTCGCTCTATTGCTTGCTTTAGCTCAACCCGCCCCCGCAGCAAACATTGCCGTCAATACGAACACACCCGCAATTAATGATGGAGACGGTAAATGTTCGCTCATCGAGGCAATCATTAATGCCAACGACGATGCCTCGACTCATCCCGATTGCGCAAAGGGCGAAGGAGCGGATGTCATTGTATTGCCCGCTGCGAGTATACACGTCGTCGAAGCTGCTTACGGCAATTATCAGGGTGAAACCGCGCTGCCGGTGATAACGAGCGAGATTACTATCGAGGGGAATAACAGCACGGTGACCCGCCACGTGAGCGAGCCATTGTTTCGTATTTTAGCTGTGCGTAGTGTCGGAAGACTTACACTACAAAATTTAACGGTAAGCGGCGGAGCTCAAAACCATGGCGGCGGGATATTCAACAGTGGCACGCTAGCGATTACTAACAGCATTATCACAGGGAACAAAGCACAGTATTTTGGTGGAGGTATATTCAATTCCTCCGACGGAGAATTGACAATTGAGACTAGCAGCCTGTCCAAGAATATCGCCAACATGGATGGTGGCGGTCTATTGGACTGTTACGGTAGTTTCAAGATACAGAACAGTACTATCTCAGGTAACTTCAGTCAGCGTGGTGGCGGCATCCATAAGTTTGATAATCAAATAGAATACGTCACCCCCACATCTAACTTCCCAAAGTGCAGCGTAACCTCGCACACGGGACTGATTGTTAACAGCACAATTTACGGCAATACCTCATCCGTCGGCGGCGGCATAGCCAATGGTGGCAAAATAACCATCATCAACAGCACAATCAGCAATAATGTAGCGCTGGCGCAAGGCGGCGGAATCATAAATTATAAACCCTTCCAAGGTGCTCCCAGTTATCTTTTCGTAGAAAGCAGCACGATTTCTCAGAACATTGCCGGTGACGAGCATTTCGGCTGGGGTGGCGGCATTATGAATCAATACAATGGCTATCTTTATCTAAGCCGCAGCATCGTCTCAGGTAACAAGGCGCTCACAGGGCCAGAAATAAAAACGGCTAGTGTGAACGATGTTGTTTATATCGATGATTTTAATCTTCTTGGAAATAACGGCGACAGCGGACTGTACAATGTATATGTCGGCTACACGGATATTGTCCCTAAACAAAGCCTCAACAAAATTCTCGGCCCCCTCAAAAATAACGGCGGCCCTACACTGACTCATGCTTTAGTTCCTGGCAGCCCCGCGTTGGACGCTGCGCCGGTCGATGCGAACTGCCCGGCGACCGATGGCCGCGGTGTTGCCCGCCCGCAAGGGTCTGCATGCGATATGGGCGCCGTTGAGGGTACTAGTTTGGCACCGGCGCCCCACCCGACCGGGCACAACTTCGTCGTAAGCTCCGTCAAGGCGCCGAAAACCATCAAGAACGGCGGCGGCACTGCTCCCGTAGCGGTCACGATTCGGAACGCAGGCAATCAAAACGAGATACTGAGCGATGCGTCCGTGCTCGGCGACGGCGCGACCACGGGCCTCGTCCGCCTGGCGATCGACGTCACCGATACCGACGGCGAGCAATGCCAGCCTGCGACTGTCTCTTTAGACGGCTCCAAGAATGGGAAGCTCTTCAGCAAGGGAGTGAAGGTCTTGTCCGGCGGCGCATCGTTGACGGTGAATTTTCTCGTGACGTACCGTTGCGACGCGCCGATGAACAAGCGAAATCCGGAAGCGGGCGACTACCGTAACAGCGCCTCGATATTTCCCGACGAGCTCGACGGCATTTCCGATTCTAACGCGAGCAGCACAATGGTCGGCGCCGCGACCAAGGTGACGCCATGAACTACTTCCAGCCCTACTCTCTTCCGGCCGATCAGGCGGTCCTCGCCGCGTGGGATTCGCAGCTCGCCGAGTTAGCGGACTGCCCTGCTTTCGTCAATGCCCTCGCGAAGCAGCGCGAGTTGTTCCCGCGCTTCGCGGCGCACCACGCGCGCCTGCGGGTGCTGCAGCGCGGCACGCGCAGAGCGCTGCAAAGAAAGCTCGGCGAGCGCATGAGCTGATTTCAATTCAACCTGAATCGCAGAGAAAGCTCGCCGGCTCACTCGCCGGCGCGGCGCTGCTCCTCGCGCTCGCGCAAAGCGCGAGCGCGGCGACAATCAACGTAACGACAAACATCCCCGACATCAACGACGGCGACGGCAAGTGCTCGCTGATCGAGGCGATCGTTAATGCGAACGACGACGCAGCGACGCATCCCGACTGCGTCACGGGAGACGGGGCGGACACGATCGTGCTGCCGAAGAAAGCTAAATTCAATTTTTTCGTAGCAACGATAAAGACACCGATTACAATTCAGGGCAACGACAGTACCTTCGTTCGAACAACATTGACGGTAAACGCTTCGGGAGATTTCAACGTAGATGGGATCAGCGTACTAGGTGGCAAGCGTTGCTTTATAAACGTTGGCGTCCTGACGATCGAGAACAGCAAAATTTCAGGCTGTGCATTTGCCAGCGCAGGTGCAGTTTTCAACGGAGGGACTGCCACTATTTCCAACAGTGTTATTTCAGGAAACAAAGCGTATGGGAATGGCGAATATTCCTGGACAGGAACCGGCGGAGCAGCAATAAATAGCGGCACAATGACGATCCTGAACAGCGAGATATCCGACAACGCGGCGTACGGGAATGATTTTGGCAGCGCCATTGGCGGCGGCATCGATAATCAGGCTGGTACTCTTATCATTCAAAATAGCACCATAGCTAGGAATCTGGCTATTTCCCATTCTCATGATGCTATTGGCGGTGGCATAAGCAATTCGGGCCGTTCATATTTGAGTGTTCGAAACAGCACAATTTCAGGCAACGAAGTGTCCAGAGGGAAGAGCCGCGGCGGAGGTGTTAACAATTGGGGATATCTTCACGTAGAAAATAGCACGATTACTGGGAATTCAGCCTCTACAGGAGGCGGCGTCGTCAGTTTCAGTTACGGCCGACCGAACCTCGTCTACCTACGCGAGAATGTTTTCGCTAACAACGAAGCTATCGTTGGTCGGGAAATTTCTACAGATGCCGTAATACAATACGATGTTCTGAATTTATTGGGTATTAACGGTGATTCAGGTGTCTACGGCTTCACGCCTGGACCAACCGACATAGTGCCAAACGTTGCGGTTAAGAAAATCCTTGCTTCCCTAAAAAATAACGGCGGCTCTACCCTCACCCACGCTCTCGTCAAGGGCAGCCCCGCCATCGATGCCGCTCCCGTCGATGCGAATTGTCCGGCAACCGATCAGCGCGGCGTGGCGCGGCCGCAGGGAGGCGGCTGCGACATCGGCGCGGTGGAGTACACGGGCAAAACCTCGAAGAAGAACAAGAATAATTAGGCGTCTTGACTGGCTTGGTTTAGCTGCGGATTTCTCGTAAAATCGAGGCGTGAAGCTACCTCTCTCTCTTATCCTTGCGGCATCCATCCTCTCACTGTTTGCCGCACCGCATGTTTTCGCCGAGCCGCGCTACACGGAAAAGCAGATCGAGATGTTCTCGTCGTACGTCGGTAAGACGTATTGGGTGACGGACGAGAAGAGCCAGCAGCCGACGTTCTACTCGGCGCCCAAGACCAACGCGCCGACGTTTCAACCGGCGGCCAAAGAGGGCTTCGAGATCAAAGAAGTCGTCGAGAAGACGAGCGACAATCCGTTTTACCGCGTCGCCTTCACGTCCGGCAAGGAAGGTTTCATCCCGGTCACCGCCTTCATGGAGCGGCTCAACGGCGCGTTTACCGCGCTCGATCCCGAGCGCGACGCCAAGGCGAAGAGCGCGAAAGTGACCGCCGACGAGCAGAAGCGGCGCGACTATATCCGCCAGCAGAAGTGGCCCCAGCACGTCAAGGAAGCCGCGCTCAGGAAAGAGCCCGTCATCGGCATGAGCAAACAGGAGGCGACCGCGGTGCTGGGCAAGCCCAAAAACATCGTGCGGCTCAAAAGCGGCAACGCCGGCAGCGAGCTGATGGGGCGGCAGGAACAGTGGCTCTACGACAACGGCCAGACACTCACGTTCAACAACGGGATACTCGTCAGGATCCAGTAAAGTTTCGGTTTCGAGTTTCGGGTTTCTAGATAATTCGGAAAGATCCTTCACTTCGTTCAAGGATGACGCCGGCTTGCTGTCATTCCGAGCGCAGCGAAGAATCTCTCTGAGCCGGACGTCTCGGAGCTTTTAACTCAAAACCAGAAACTCGTAACTATTTTATTTATCCGTGCCCGATCGCGGGCTCGATGGTCGGCGGCTGACCGCGCAGGCGTCGCCACCACGGCGTGATGATCGGCATGACGAAGAAGAAGATCGCGGCGAAGGTGATCGCGGCGGAGATCGGGCGCGAGAAGAAAATCCCCAGAGACCCCTGCGACATGATGAGGCTCTGACGGAGCGCGTTCTCGGCCAGGTCGCCGAGCACGAGCGCGAGCACGAGCGGCGCGAGCGGGTAATCGAGCTTCTTGAACACGTAGCCGATCACGCCGAAGATCAGCATGTACCAGATGTCGATCATGCTGTTGTGCACGGCGTAGCTGCCGATCGCGCAGACGACGACGATGAGCGGCGTCAAGACCGCGAACGGGATGCGCAGGATCGCCGCGAAGAACGGCACGAACGCGAGCACCATCAGGACGCCGATGATGTTGCCGGTGTACATGCTCGCGATCAGCCCCCAGACGAAGTCCGGCTTTTCCTTGAACAGCAGCGGGCCGGGCTGAAGCCCCCAGATGATCAGGCCGCCAAGCATGACCGCCGCGGTCGGCGAGCCGGGTATGCCGAGCGTGATCATCGGCAGCATCGCCGCGATACCGGCGGAGTGCGCCGCAGTCTCCGGCGCGACCACGCCCTCCAGCTCGCCCTTGCCGAACTTCTCCGCATTCTTCGAGAAACGCTTCGCGAAGGCGTAGCTCATGAACGAGGCGGGCGTCGCGCCGCCGGGCTTGAAACCCATCCAGAAGCCGATGAAGGCGCTGCGTACGAACGTGCGCCAGTAGCGCGGTAGGAGCTTCCAGGTATCGAGGACGACTTTCGGATTGATCTTCGTCTTGACGCCCTGGAAGCTGAGGCCCTCCTCGACGCTCAGGAGAATCTCGCCGATGCCGAAGAGCCCGATGACCGCGACGATGAAATCGAAGCCCTTCATCAGGTCCGTGAAGCCGAAGGTGAGGCGGAGCTGCCCGGTGACGATGTCGAGGCCGACCGCCGCCAGGATGAAGCCGAGGACGATCGAGACGAGCGACTTGAGCGGATTGCCGCCGCCCAGGCCGACGAAGCTCGAGAACGTGAGCAATTGGATCGCGAAGAACTCCGGCGGGCCGAAGCGCAGCGCGATCTCGGCCAGCAGCGGAGCGAACAGCGTAATGAGCACGATCGCGAAGAAGGCGCCGATGAAGGACGAAGTGAACGCGCCCGTGAGCGCCGGCCCGCCCTGCCCTTGCCGCGCCATCGGGTAGCCGTCAAACGTGGTCGCGACCGACCACGGCTCGCCGGGGATATTGAACAGGATCGAGGTGATCGCGCCCCCGAAGAGCGCGCCCCAATAAATCGAGGTCAACAGAATGATCGCCGACGTCGGCGGCATGGTAAACGTGACGGGCAGGAGGATCGCCACGCCGTTAGCGCCGCCGAGGCCGGGCAGCACGCCGATGATGGTGCCGAGCGTGATGCCGACGACCGCGACGAACAGATTGAACGGCGTGATCGCGATGTGAAAACCCATCCAGAGGTTTTCAATGCCCATGGTTCAATACCCCAGCCATGCTTCGAGCGGTCCCTTGGGCATCGGCACGAGGAACCAGAGCTCGAAGACGAAAAATGCGCCCAGCGGAATGGCTAGCGAGATGAGAAGCACCGTGAGCCAGGAGTGGCGGCCGACCCAGCGCATGTAGAATGCCAAGTAGATCGCCGAGGCGACGTAGAGGCCGATGAAGTGCATGAGCGCGACGGCGACCGCCGCGGGCCAGAGGACTTTGAGGACGGGGCCGAGCCGCTCGCGGGTGACGAACGGCGTGGTATCGGCCTTGCGCACGGCCTGGATCATGATGACGGCGCAGCTGCCGATCATGATGATCGCGAGCCAGGCGGGGAAAAAACCGCTCTGGGGCCCGTCAGCGCCCCAGCCGAAGCCGAGCCGGACTGCGTCGTAGAAGACAAGGCAGCCCAGCGACATGAGGACCGAAGCAGTAACGATATCGGCGGTGCGCATCCAGCTATTTCTTGATGAGCCCGCCTTTGGTCATCAGGTCCTTATGGAGCTGCTCGTTGTCAGTCACCCATTTCACGTATTCCTGCCCCGAGGCAAACGCAGGCTTGAGCGCATTGTCCGTGAGGTACTTCTGGAAGTCCTGCGTGTCGTATAACTTCTTAAAGAAGCCGACATACCATTCGACCGCGTCCTTCGGCATATCGGGAGCGCCGAAGATGCCGCGCAGCATCAGGTAGTGGATGTCCGAACCCAGCGCTTCTTTGATCGTCGGAATCGTCTTCCATTCGGCAAGCGGGATGCGCTCGGTGTCGAAGACGCCGAGCGGCCGCACCTTGCCGGCTTTCCAGTGGCTGACGCACTCCGAGGGATTGTTCACCGTCGAATCGATGTGGGCGCCGACGAGATTGACGCAGACCTCGCCGCCGCCCTTGAACGGCACGTAGGTGAATTTGCCGCCGGTCGCCTGCTCGATCTGCACGGTGATGATCTGGTCCTCCTGCGCCGAGCCGGTGCCGCCCATCTTCATCCGGTTCGCGCCGCCGGAGCGCTCTTTGACCGCCGCGATGTATTCCTTGGCGGTCTTATACGGCGTATCGGCGTTGACCCAGAGGATGAACTGATCGAGCGCGAGACGCGAGAGCGGCGTGAAATCTTTCCAATTGAATGGCACGCCGGTGGCGAGCGGCGTCGTGAAAAGGTTCGAGAGCGTTATGATGATGGTGTGCGCGTCGCCCTTCTTCCCCTTCACCTCGAGGAAGCCTTCGGCGCCGGCGCCGCCGGATTTGTTGACGGGGATCAGAGGCCGCGGCGAGAGCTTGTGCTTTTCAGAAATCCCCTGGATGACGCGCGCCATCTGGTCGGCGCCGCCGCCGGTACCGGCGGGGATTACGAACTCGATCGGCTTTGTCGGCTCCCAGGCATGGGCCGGATGCCAGAATCCAGAGGCAGCCAGTAGAACGCCCACGACTAGGGGGGTCGTCTTACGCATAGGGCTTCCCTCCTTCTCTCTGGCCCCGCTTCTAGTCCTCCCGCGGGGTAATGTCAATCGCGGTCGAATAGCCCTTCACGGGCGCGCAAAATGAAATCGCCGCCGGCAGCTGGCGAAGCATCTCGAAGGGTTTTGCGCTTAAAGCGCTAGCCGACGGGCTTCATGTCGACGACGCGCCAGAGATACCAGCACGCGAGCGTTCGATACGGATGCCAAAGCTTCGCCATGCGGACGATCGTGCGCGGCCGCGGCAGCGTCTTCATTCCGTATGCGATCGCGAATCCCTTGCGCACGCCGTAGTCGCCGAGCGGCAGCACGTTCAATCTGCCGAGATCGAAGATGAGGAACATCTCGGCGCTCCACCTGCCGATGCCTTTCACCGCGGTGAGCGTCGCGATGATTTCCTCGTCCGGCATTTGCTGCATGACCGCCTTGGGCGGAATCGCGCCGCTCGCGACCGCGCGCGCGACCTCCCGGATGTAGCTCGCTTTCGCGAGAGAAAATCCGGCGCGGCGCAGAACATCGATATCCGCCTGCAAGACCGCCTCGGGAGCGAGAGCGCCCGATGCGCCGAGAGTCTCGTCGAGTCGCCGGAGAATCGTGTTGGCGGCCTTGCCGGTCAACTGCTGATGCGCGATCGCGCGCACGAGGGATTCGAAAACGGTCCCCGTGCGCAGCGCGAGTCTGCATGGGCCGATCCGCGCGATCACATCCGCGAGCGTGCGGTCGGATTTGACGATATGCGCGATGCCTTCCCGGTAGTCGCTCATCGGCTGCACATAAATCGCAAAAAATGCGTATAGCGGACGGCTTTGAAAAGTCAACGTGCCGTGATAACCAATCGGCCAAAGCTATTGGAGGTGGTGTCATGCCGGCCGGACGGTCTGTGCGTCTGAGGTCTTGGTCTTTTCTGTGCCTAGTCATTGTGTGCGCGCTCGGCTGCGGCCCCGAAGCCGTGGCCCCGCCGGCGGTGCCGAAGCCGCCCGAGAAGCCGACCGCGGAAAAGCCGCTAACGAGAGCCGAACGCCCCCAGTGGAGAGTCGGCTACCAGTGGCAATATGCCTGGACCGATCCCTCGGGCAAAGGAACGGTGGTGAAGGAAATCGTGCGCGAGGAGTCTTTCGACGGTATTCCCGGCTACGTCGTGAGGCGTGGCGCGAGCGAAGACTTTTACACGAAAGATACCCTCGGGCTGCTCGCGACGATGTCCGGCGCGCGCATCACCGTCAGGCGCAGCGCGCCGTTCCAGGCGCTGTCGTGGCCGATGGAAGTCGGAAAAGAATGGACGAATTCCTACGTCGTGCAGCGGGAGGGCGAAAAAGCCTCGGAGACGCAGGTGAGCCGCGTCGTCGTGAGCAAAATCGAGCGCGTCAGCGTTCCGGCCGGCAGCTTCGACGCGTTCAAGACCCAGATCTATAACACCCGCACCGCGATGCTGTTGAACGAATACTGGTACGCGCCGGCGGTCAAATGGTTCGTCAAGTCCCGCGTTTACAATCCGGAAGGCGTGCGCGAGGAGGAGCTGTCGAGCTTCAAGCTCGACTAGAGGCCGGCATGAGCGTCTTGCGAAGAAGATCGGATCTCGAGGACCTGTTAACGCCCCGGCGCAGTCACCGCGGCGTGAAAATCGCCGCCGTGTGCCTGGGGCTTTTGATCGCGCTGATGTGGTACTTTCATTCGCCGCGCGCGCCCGAGGCGCCGAGCCCGGCGCCGGTCGCTGAGCCCTCGGCAGCGCCGCCGAAGCCGGCGCCGCCGCCGCCAACCGCGCCGCCGGCTTCGACGCCAGAACCGGTTCGAGAACCCGCTCCCGAGCCGCCGCCGGCGCCGGCCGCGAAAATCATACCCGAGGCGGTCAAACCGCCGCCGGCGAAGACGGCTTCGGAACCGCTGCAAAAAAAATCGCCGCCGGCGTCAACCGAGACGCGCCAGAAAGCGCCGCCGCCGAAGTCCGTGCCCAAGCCTGCGCCGGCAAAAACACCCGCGGCGCCGGCGGCGGAATCCCCGCCGCCGGTGCGCGAATCGGACCGACCCGACAGCGATGCGGGTTGACGCTGGTTACGGATGGACGATGAGATCCGGACCGGCGAGAAAAGCGAAAATGGAAAAAATTGCGATTCTAACCAACCAGCCGATGAGGCAGACGCCGACGGCCCGCCCGGTGCTCGTGTAGTCGAGCGCCTGGCGCACGGCGACGACCATCGCGACGAGCATCCAGATCGACGCGACGGTAAAGACAACCACCATCAGTCCGGGAATGATGCCCAGAAGGAGCAGCACGCCCGGCGAGCTGGAGAAGCCCGTCGTGCGCAGCAGCTCGCCGACGTTGGCGCGCGTCTGCGGCTCGGGCAGAAGCTTCGTGCCGATGAAGTACGTGAGATAGGCCCAGATATACCAGGCGATCAGCGCACCGACCGCCCCGAGCACCAGCCCGAGAATACCGCCCTCGCCTGCGCTGCCGATGCCGGCGCAGACGCTGGAGACGACGACCACGGCCATCGCCTGGCCGAGCGCGGCCTCGTCGGCCTCGACCTCCTCGTAAAGCGTCGCATCCAGCTTGGCCGCGCGCACCGCGCGATCGACAAGTCCGTCCATGCCGCGGTCTATATTGCGCTACGGCGCGCGATGTCAAGCGCGTGACGACGCGCGCAACCGCCAGCTCTGAACGATTATTTCTCGAATGCGCCGATGTCGCAGCCGCCGCCCTGAGGGCGCGTCGTGCCGCGCTGATCGGTCGCGGGACAGTCCGCGTCGGCCGGCGCTGCGTCGATCGCCGGGCTGCCCGGATTGAGCGCATGGGTGAGCGTCGCCCCGCCGTTGTCGGCGAGAGGAGCGAGGATGCTACCGATCATCACCCCTGTTGTGGGAACGATGTCGGAAACGTCAGGAGTAAATCCGACCACGCCCGGATCATTGTTGACGCCGAAGACATTTAACTGGTCATCCGTAATCATTATATAATTGTGGAGAGGTACGTCGGAATATATCTCGGCACCCGAAAAACGCTTGATTCCCGGAGACGATGCTGCGGGTGATAGCGAGTTGGGTGAACGCGTGTGAGCCTCCGACTCCTCCGGTTTTATCGTTTCAAATCCCGCCCCCCTCGGTCGCGCTATTGCCGGTGATGGTGCTGTTCTCGATCGTGAGATAGTGTTGATTGGTTACGCCGCCGCCATACCCATAGCCGCCTTTTCCCGGTATTGATTGGTTGCCGGAGATCGTACTGTTCAAAATTTTTGTAAAACCGCCGTTAAAGAAACCACCGCCATGGCCGTTTTTGTTCGATCCTCCGATTGCCGAATTGCCGGAAATGGTGCTGTTCTCGACTAGGAGGCTCGTGCCGAAAGTGTCAATTGCACCGCCGAAGCCGCTAGCACCGGTTCCACTCGTAGCTTTGTTAGCTGAAATCGTACTGTTCCGAATGATGGCATCCCCGCCGTTCAGCGCGATGGCTCCTCCGACGCCAGTTCCGCCCTTAAAACCGGTAGCGCTATTTACGGAAACGATACTATCGACAATGCCAATGTAGCCACCCCGGCCGTAAATTGCGCCGCCGGCGGCTGAGATGTTAGACATTCCGCCTCTGACTTTATTACCGGAGAGGGTGCTGTTTTTGATTGTAACAGTGCCGTCGAAATTACTAATTGACCCGCCATAAATCGCCAGATTGCCGGAGATCGTGCTGTTATTAATACTGATCGTTCCAGTATTTAATATTGCTCCGCCATCGAGAGCCGTGTTGCCGAAAATACTGCTATGATCAATAATGAAGAAGCCAGTAGACGCGTTGTAGATCGCCCGACCATCGACCGTGTCGGAATTGCCCGATACCATAGTATTAAAAAGTGTAGTGTTACCGCCGATATCATCCCATGTAAAACATTGCCGGTTTACCGCAATAACGTTTCCGCTAATCAACAAGACCTTATATTGATGGAGAATGATGCCGGTCACAAACGTTCCCGTCTTTGTGCCTCATTTGCTTATACTTATGCGAAGGTGATTTCCGGTTTGCGGCAGGTTAATGCATTTGGCGGTCGGAAGTTGGTTAGTTGACAGCGCCGTCCATCACACGACCGCCTGCCGGCATGCATGCCTGCTCGCCGCGCGGATCGTGCGATTTAAAGAAAAGATGTCAGGGCGGATATGGCTAGGACCGGGCGCTCGCGCCGCCGGCCGCTCAAAGCCCGCGGCGGGCCGGGAGCTCCTTCATGCGCTCGAGCACCTCGTCGAGGTGCATGACGTCGGCGTATTTGTGATGGAGATCGAAAAGCGACACTTTGTGCGAGAGAGGGCTCCGGTCGAACACGCACTCCTCTACCACTGTGGTATGGAAGCCGTTGGAGTAGGCGTCGACCACGCTCGCGCGCACGCAGCCGCTCGTCGACTCGCCGCAGACAATCAAGCTGTTGACGCCCAGCATCGTTAGATTCGCCGCCAGCGGCGTGCCGTAAAAGCCGCTCGCGCGCTGCTTGTGGATCACGAGATCGCCCGGCTCGGGGCGAAACGCTTCATAGATTTCCATCCCGTCCGGGGCTTTCTTTTTCTCCTGCCGGTTGGTCGCGCGCACGCGCCCGGGCCGCGCGTCGGGGCGCGTCTCGCCGCGCGTGTAGATCACCGGCAGCCCGAGCGCCCGCGCGGCGGCGAAGAGCCGCTTGGTCGGCTCGATCGCGTTCCACGCGTATTCGCCGCAGGCGCTCGGGAATTGTTTCACGACTTCGCGCACCGGCAGCGCGCCGCCTTCGTAAACGAGATTGTAAAGATCGATCGCGAGCAGCGCCGGCCGGTCGCCGATGTAGGTATCTCTTTTATAGTGGCGGTAAATCTCGAGCAGCTCTTCGTCGACGATGTCTTTCCAGCAGTGGTCTTCGAATCGATCCATGTTTCCTCCGCGAAACCGTTCCGGTGTATATCTATGCGCGGGCCGCGACTCTGTCAACCTTCGTTTGACTCCATCGCGGGTGAAACGTATGTTTGCCCGAGAGAGGAATAATCGACATGGCCCTCAACAAGGAACTGGCGCAAAAAGTGCTCGCCGAGATCGACCGCGACGAATTGGCGCGGCTCGGCTGCGATCTCGTCAATCTCCCGAGCCCGACCGGGCAGGAAAAAGCGGTCGCGGAATTCATTCTCGACTGGTTCAAAGCGAACGGTCTCAAGCCGGTCCGGCAGGACGTCGAAGTCGACCGGCCCAACGCCGTCGGCGTGCTCAAGGGCGACGGCACCGGGGTGAGCCTCGGCTTCAACGGCCACATGGATACGAGCTTCACCGGCACGGCGGAGGATCTCCGCATGGTCGCCGACATCGAGCCCGACGAAATGCTCAAGGGCTCGATCGCCGGCGACAAAGTGCGCGGCCTCGGCATCTCGAACATGAAAGGCGGCGTCGCCGCTTTCATGATCGCGGCCAAGGCGCTCAAGAAGAGCGGTGTCAAGCTCAAGGGCGACGCCGTCTTCGCGGCGGTCGTCGGCGAGATTTCGCGCACGCCGATCGGCCCCTGGCAGACGAAAGAATATCGCGGCGAAGGCGCCGGCACGCGGCATTTGCTCACGCACGGCATGCACACCGACTATGCCGTCGTCGCCGACGGCTCGGACATGAACATCGTCTGGACGCAGACCGGAGTCGTGCAGCTCAAGATCACGACGTTCGGCAAGGCGGAAGCGGCCTGGGGCAGCAAGCGCGCGACGCATCCGATGGAGAAGCTCAACGCGATCGTCAAGATGACGAAGATCATCGCCGGCATCGAGAAATGGGCCGAGTGCTTCGAGGAGCGCTACATCTACAACTCCCCCACCGGCCCGCTGTTTCCGAAGGTCAACATCGGCGCGATCGAAGGCGGCGCGCCGTACCGGCCGAACTATTTTCCCGGGGTCTGCAGCATCTACGTCGACATCCGTATGCCGCCGCAGGTGCGGCCGGTCACGATCCAGCACGAGGTGGAAAAAACGCTCGCGGCGCTGGGAGTGGAATACGACCTCGACATCTACAAATCGCTGCTGGGACACGAGGGCAAGGGCGTCGAACCGCTCGTCGAATCGCTCGAGCAAATCCATCAGCATCTATTCGGATCGAAGCTCCGCTTCGAGGCGCCCGACCGCGCGAGCATCTGGACCGACACCAACGTGTACAACGAGCTCGGCATCCCGGCCGTCAAGGTCGGTCCGCGCGGCCGGCGCATCGGCCCGCGCGCCGAAGAGATCGACGTCGCCGAGATGGTGAAAGCGGCGCAGATCTACGCGCTCGTCGCGCTGGACATCTGCAGCCGCGAGCGGCCGCGCTCGGCCTGAAATCCGTGAAGCACCGCGCCGCGCGCGCTTTAAGAATCCCGAGCATGACCACGTTGTCGTCGAGGCGCTTTGGCTGGCTCGCGTTGTGTCTCGCGCTCGCGGCCCCAGGCTGCTCCGCGCAACCGCCGCGCATCGTTTCGATTTCGAATCCATCCCCGTTCCGTCCGCGTAGTCCGCTGCAGGTAAAAACGCTGGAAGAAGCGCTGGCCGCGATCGTCACCGTGTGCACGACCGACCTCGAACTTCCGCCCGTGCAGCCATTACACGTGGAGCTTTATAGCGACCCGGAGAGCTTCGCCGAGGCCACGGAGCACCTCACCGCCGGGCGGTCGGACGCACCGGAGCACAAGGGCACGTTCTCTGTGGCTCTGCCGTACGAAAATCGTCTGCATGTCAACATGGCCAGCATACGCGGGCAGCCGCGCGGCCCGCTGCTGCGCCTTTTGGCGCATGAATACGGCCACAATATCGAATACGTCGTGGCTGGGTCGCGAACCGCTCCGCGATGGGTGAGCGAAGGCTTCGCCGAGTGGGTCGCGGCCAAGGTCGTGGACGCGCTCGGATGGGAGAGCTATGCCTCATCGCTCGGCCGCGCGGAGCGCGAGCTCATGCGCTACGACTTCGAGCCGCCGACGCTGCCGCAACTCGAGACCGCCGCCGGCTGGACCCGGAGCTCCCAGATGCCGAAAGGCCGGGTCGCCACTTACGACCTTGCATTTTTCGCCGTCGACAAGCTGATCGAGAAAAAAGGCTCCGCCGCGATGATGGATTTTTTTGCCGACAAGGACTTCCAGACGGCGTTCGGCGTCTCGCCGGGCGATTTCCAGCGCGCCGTCGCGGCCGACCTGGAGACGGCGTACAATGCCACCGCCATCCTCGGCAAAAGATTCTCGGCGGAGAAACCGGAATGGAAGGTCGGTTATCAGTGGCGCTATGCGCTTCAGGCGCCCGGTCTGAAAGGCGCCGCGCTCGTGTCGAACGAAGTCGTGCGCGAGGAAGTCTTCGAAGGCGTTCCCGCCTACGTTCTATCGGCCGGGAACAAGGAATATCCGCATGAAAAAGCGACGCTCGCCGTCCTCGCTACGGTCTCCAACGGCAAAGTCGTCATCAAAAACTCGCCGCCCTCGCTGACGCTCGCTTGGCCGCTCGAGGTCGGCAAACGCTGGCAAAACCAGTACACGATCCAGGATGTCGAGGACAAGCAAAGCGCGAAAATCAATACCGAAGTTATCGTCGGCGACTTCGAAATCGTCCGCGTGCCGGCCGGATCGTTTCCGGCCTTCCGCATCGAAACCTACACATCGCCGGGCGGCGAGCTCATCTCCGATCAATGGTACGCGCCCGCCGTCAAGTGGTTCGTCAAGTCGAAATTTTACCGTGAGGACGGCGTCGTCGAGCAGGGCCTCGCCGCATTCAAGCTCGATTGATACGACCAAAAAAAGGGCCGGTCCCGCGGTGGCGGGCCGGCCCTTTTCGCATCGCCTCGACGATGTCTTAAGGGATATCCGCTTGCGCGGCGGCGCTCATGATCTCGCCTTTCTGCTGGCCTGTGATCACCTTCGCCTTCTTCAGCACGTTGGTCGCGTGCGCGACGCAGCTTACGAACTGACCGTGATTTTTCGGCGTGCCGGTATTGCCAGGACCGCCGGGACCCGGTTTGCCTGGCTTGCCGTTAGGGCCGCCCTTGGGCTTTTTCAACGCTGCCTGCGTGCCTGGCGTGACGCCGGCGCAAGCCTGAATCGTCGTCGCAAGCGACTCGGCGAGGCTGCAGCCGGTGGGAAGAATCGTATCGCCGAAACCCGATAGCGTGATATCGCCGATCACAAGATCGCCGCCCTCGATCGTCGCAGGGCACTGGTCGACGCCGTTGGCGACCCCATCGCCGTCGCAGTCGGCCGCAGCATCGAGGTTATTACAGGTGTCGCTCCCATTGGGGATGCCGTCGTTATCGCAGTCGGCCAGCGGGTCCAGGTTATTGCAGGTATCGTTGCCGTTAGGAACGCCGTCGCTGTCGCAGTCGGCCGCCGGGTCGAGGTTGTTACAGGTGTCGGTGCCGTTCGGTATACCGTCGTTGTCGCAGTCGGCCGCCGGGTCTAGTGGGTCGCACGTGGTGACCTGAGCCCGGACCGGCATCGGCCGATAGCCGACAAATAGCGCCAGCAGTAGCGCGCTTAAAACCCTGATTACTTTCTTGCTCGCCATAATCCGCACCTCCCGAAAGTGGTATTGCTGCGAGGGAAGTGAAAGCACGATTTATGCCGGGACATCGGGTGTTGAAAGTCGGCCGTAAAGCGCGCTATTACACCATATTTTTCGCGCAAAATTTTGAGATCGAGGCGCAAAAAGGCGTCAAGGCGGGCATACAGTGTAGGGTTCGATTCTCCAATGAATGGGAAACCCTACAGATGACGCATTTAGGGATCAACGGGATCAGGCCGAGAACGCACAAAATGAAGCGGCAGGATTTTTCCCCTCGGGCTCGCGTATGGCGCCTCGCGGCTGATTCTGAAAGTACCCGCTTCGGCCCAAATTTTCGTTTGGAATGCATTGCCTCGCTGCCCGCGCCCGAGTTCTTCCCGCAATCGTGTCAAAAGCCGCCGCTCGTCGATCCCCGACACGACGGGATGGACGCGCAGCGTTAGGCGCGTCTGTCCGCCCGCGTCTTCTTCCTCGACGAGCTGATAATCGCCGGGCGCGCCGCCGAATTCGCGGGGCAGCTCGCTTTCGAAGAAATCGTGCAGGTCGCCGTAAAAGTAATTCATGCCTTCGCTGGTGAATTTCTCGTAGCTGCGAATGTGGTGCAGGTGTAATTTCAGGCCCACCCGCTCGAATGCGCAGCCGCAGTTTCTAGTTTCGAACGTCGCATAGTCGCCGTTGGCGACGTTCAGGAGCAACTTGGCGTATCCGTCGTGAAGCGTCGTGCAAAGAAGCCGCGGCATGCGCGATGCGCCCCCTTCGATCGAAACAGGAAACGCAATGACCGCCAGCCGATGTTGCTGCACATGCATGTCATCTACATGACCCGGGTTCGCGCATGCCATCGCTACCGAGCCGCCGCCTTCGAAGGCATAATCCGTCACGGCAGCGGCGCCGACGCTCGCGATGGCGGCGCGCTTCGCTTCGGTAAAAGGCTCGCCGCCAAGATGAAATTTCGTGCCCTCGATAGCGATGCCCTTTTGTCCCGCCGCTTTCGCGATTCTCGTCGCGTTGCTGGCGCTGGTCTTGATGCAGCAGTTTCTTCCATTCCGTTTCACTTCGTTGATCCAGGCGACGATGCGGTCGACCTCCTCCAATGAGGTAAACTCCGGCCTTGCGGCGCCGGGACCATAGATATTGGCCATCGCGATAAAGAGATGCGTCATGCAAGTATTGTAAAGCCGCGAGGCGCTGTTGCTCGTCGGCATACGACGCGCAAACCAGCGCTCTGTCGGGATACCGAGACGCGCGTGCTGCACGATCGCGCGTATCCCTCCGCCCGAGGGTAGAATCGCCTCGAAGATACCGTGAGCGCGGGAGAAAAGATCGTGCGCGGAATAAAATAAACAATGCGAAGACGTCCGTTCGCCCCAGCGCTCGAGCGAGCCGACCGACGCGATCGGCGCATTGTTGGTCCCGCTGCTGCGCGTGGTCACGCCCACGGACGGCGCGGGCGGCGCGAAATCGCTCGGAGAGACCCGAAACGACAGGCTTCCTCGGACAACATCGGTTTTTCCCTTGAACTCATCCGCCATGAAGTACACGCCTTCTTTCGCGAGCTTCTCCAGACTCTCTTCCACGCCGTCGCGCATGACCGCGTCTCTCAGATCGCCGAGTCCACAGCCCGCCATCTTGAATAGCTTGAGGTATGGGCTTCTCGGCCAATCGAAAATGTGTCGCTGCGCCAGGTCGAGAAATCTCTCTGCGCGCGATGCGAGCGCGAGGCGGACCGCGGCCTCCGCTTGTTCGATGGTCACGCGTTGACGGAAAAAAGCGGGTAGCGCCCGGAGCAGGCGGTAATTCTGTTGGATGCGACTTTGCAGATCGTTAGTCAAAAAACGCCACCTGGCCGCCGGCTAGTAGTGGATGCCCGTTCGTTCGCAACGATCAGCACCGCTTGCGCCAGGGGAAGAAATCCTCCTGCTCGAGGTCGGGAGATCGAGGAATCTTTTTTCGCGATCATCCAGCAGGCGGCGAATGCGCTCCTCGGCTTTATCGGAAGCGATACGCTCGCGCAAAAATTCGGGCATAGCTTTCGCCAGCCGGTAATTTTGCCGCGCCCGTTGTCTCAACTCAGAGGCGAACTCGCGGTAGGATCGTTGAAACGGCATCGGCGAGGTCAGGGCTTGACGATCAGCGACGGCTCTTCTTTCGCCTTCTGCTTCGCCTGGGCGAGATAGTACGCGATGCTTTTTTGCACGAGGCCGGTAAGAAATGCGATATCGAGCATTCCGATGCCGCCTTCGGCGAGCTGAAGCGCGACCGCGAGCGCGAGCAGCGCCGGCTCGCGCCGCCCCCCTTCCGCCAGGCACCACGACGCGTCTTCCAACCGGCGGCGGAAAATCGCGCCGCTCTCGCCGGCAAATATTTCCCGCGCCGCGTCGCGGACGATCGCCGCGAGCCGCTCTTCTTTCTGCGCGTCGTTCAGCACGAGCCGGCTTTCCTGCGCCTGCTCGATGCGGTCGATGTAAGGCTTCATCCAGTCTTCGTCGACGAGCCAAAAGCGAAACGCCGGATCTTCGAGCAGCCGGCGCGAGCGGCCGCGCCAATCCTCGCTCTGCGCCGAGTCTTTCGCCAACCGGCTGTATATCGGATGCTCGACTTCGCGCGCCTTCGCCGCGTTGAACGCCGCGCGCATCGAGGCGAACTGTCCGGTTTTCTGGCCCGCAGCCTTCGCCTTCTCGTAGGCGTTATAAAGGATTCCGTCCGCATAGTCCCACGGCGCCGGCGCCATCGGGAGATTGGCGTTCTTTTGAATTTCCTCGGCCTGCGCGCGCAGATCTTTTCGTTTGACGACCCCGCCGTCGGCCTGGAGCAGGCCGGTGCGGTCGCTCACTACGCCCTGGAGCAGCTGGAGACCGCCGCCGGCGTGCGGCCTGACGAGCCAGACGAGGCGGTCGCCGGCGCCGTCGATGATCGTGAGATAGCCTTCGATGTCCGACATCGGCGCGACCGCGGATCGTTTGCCGCCTGACGCGTCTTCCGCGCGCGTGACCGTCAAACCGCGCTGCTCCAGCTTGAACAGCGACCGGCGCGCCTCGCGCTTGAGATCTTTTGCCGTCGCGGCCGTCTCGATTTTGATCAGCGCCTCGACGGCGGCGGGATCGGCTATGCGGCCGAGGAGAAACGCGACGGCGAGATCGACGGCGGGGCTTTCTCCCAGCCGCCGCGTGAGCGGCCCGATCGACGCCGCCGCGAGCGCCGCCTGGTCGAATCCGGTTTGCTGAAGCTCTTCCAGCCCGCGCTTCAGCGCGGCTTCGCGCGCGTCTTTCTTCGCCATCTTCCTATTATGTTAGCAAAAACGAGATCAATCGGGAGGACTTGCGGAAGGCGCAGAATTGAAACCGGCCCTTACATCGCGCAATTGCAACGACGCACGCGAGTCCTTTATCGGCGAATCAGCCCATTTTCAGCAGGTCCGCCTTCTTGCCGGGACGTCCGGCGATCGTGAAGTTCGGCCACTCCTCGACGTTCGCGCCGCGATAATTCTCGCGCACCCATTTGACGATGTCGCCGGCGCGCGCGAACCAGACTTTCGAGTGGCCCTTTGCGTAGCGGATGAACTCGCGCAGGAGGATCGCCCGGAACGGCCGGCCGCCGACGAAAGGATGATTGCCCCAGATCATGAATTTGGGATCGCTCTCCCCTTCTTCGTACAGGCAGTCGAACGTGTCCTTCCACATTTGCAGCAGATCGCGCGGCGTGCGCCCGGCGCGCTGGTAGCTCGAGTAGTCGTTCAGATCCTGAAAATACGACAGCACCGTCAGTTCCTTGTTTTTCACCTTCAAAGTGTAAGGCGTCTCGTTGTGCTGCGGGTCCATCCAATAGGTGTAACCGAGATCGGCGATGATCTCGACGGTGTCGGCGCTCGGCGCGACGCCGGTCGAGAGATAGCCGAGCGGCGGCTTGCCGACGACTTTCTTGACGACTTCGACCGTGCGCTGGAGGTCCTTTTTTTCCTGCGCCGGTTTTTTCATGTAGCTGTAGTCGTGGATCCACGTTTCCGTGCCGATCTCGTGGCCGTCGGCAACGGCTTCTTTGATGACGTCGGGATAATTCTCGATCGTGATGCCGGTCGGGAACCAGCTCGTCTGAATGTTTTCCTTGCGAAAGACTTCCAGAAACCGGAAGACGCCGACGCGCTCGCCGAACTCGCGGTCGGTAATCGTCGCGAGGCTTTTTTTCGTCACCGCGTCCTTGGGGTAGCCGCGGCGATTTTCCTGCTGCTTCGAACCTGCGCTCCCGAGATCCTCGGGCCAGGTCTCGAACGCGACGCATGGCGTGATCGCGATGCGCGCTCCGTCGGGCCATTTGATCGGCGTTCTTTTTTGCTTCATCTCATCCCTCCCGTTGTCGCTTCGCCGGCTACTGGAACTTGTGCCACACTTGCGCCGCGTTGCCAAGCGCGGCTGGACATTGCGCGTGGCGTGCGATAGTGCAGATTTCAGGAGGCGGCCATGGGAATGTTAAAAATTGACGGCGTGACGCACTGGTCGATTCCCGTCAACGATCTCGACGAGGCGGAGCGGTTCTACGGCGAAGTCCTCGGGCTTGAGCACAAGGGAAGGCTCGGCAGCTCGAAGATGTCCTGCTTCGCCGCGGGCAGTCACTCGATTCTCCTCTGCCAGCGCAAGGAAGCGCTCGAGCGCACGCCGGAGCAGGACAATCGCCTGCACCACGCGTTCGATGTCAGTCCGGAGATGTTCGAGCAGGCATGCAAAGTCTTCGAGCGCATCGGCGTCAAGATCGCCGAGCCGATCGTCTACCGCGCGAAAGGCCACTTCACCGGCCGGGAGCTTTATTTTCTCGACCCGAGCGGCAACATGCTGGAACTCCGCGACGCGAGCTGGAAAACCGGCATGCCGACGCCGACGTTCGAGGATATCGTCAGCAATTAGATTCCGACGTGTGACTTCAATCTGCCGTTGATTACGGCCGGCTTGAAAAGTACTTGTCGTAAATACGTTGGTAGCCGCCGTTCTCTTTGAGCGTCAACAAGGCATTGTTGACGTGCAATCGATACGGACTGTTCTGCGGAAAAACGATCCCGTAGCTTTCCTTCCGGAAAATCGGGCCGACGAGGGCGACTTTTCCTTTTCCCTGGTGCGCCGCATAATACAGCAGGACCGGCGAGTCGAAAACGACGGCGTCGGCCTGCCCCTTCAGCAGCGCCTCGTACGCCTGCTCGATTCTGGGAAATTCCGTCACCGAAATATCTCGCTGGCGTAAATAGAGCGCCGAGGTGCTGCCCGTCGTCGTCGCGACCTGCTTCCCGGGAAGATCCTCCGGCCCCTTGATGTCGCCTTGCAGCTGCTGGACCGTCAGCGAGCTGGTGACGCTCGCGGTGAAATACGCGACGAAAAGAACGCTCGTAAACATCCACAGCACGGCGATCGCGCGCCCGAATGCGCTGCGCGGCATCTGGTCCGCCTGCGTCGCGAGCGTCGACGCCGCCCACCAGCACGCCTCGAAGATACCCGGAAAATACGTGTGGTGCTCGATCATGCCGTGCGGGTGCCGGCACTCCGACCACCAGATAAAATGCGCCGGCACGAGAATAAACAGCAGCGTCAATCCCACGAACGGCAGGACCGCGGAAGACCACATGAGCCTGAGCGTCTCGCCGACGGAGCCGCCGCCCGGCTCGTCGCGGACCATGATCTGCAGCCCCGCGTCGAACATCGGCTGGGAAAAGTCGAAGTCGTTGCTGCGCTCGGCCGTTACGGAGATCGCCGCGATGCCGAGATCGGCTTTTCCCGTTTTGACGGAGTCGAGCAGCTCCGGCACCGTCGCATGCTCCGCGTAGGTGCTAGAGAGCCGCAGCTCCTGCGCAATCGCGTCCCAGAGATCGACGCTGAAGCCGGTGAGCCGGTTGTTTTCTTTAAAGACGAAGGGCGGGATTTCGCGCGTGGCGACGCGCAGCTGCTTCGCGGGCGCCGCGGCGTCGACCGCGGCCGGCAACAATCCACCGAAGAGAGCGAAAAGCGCGATCGCGAAGATCGCTATGCGAACGCGATCAATACTCCCCATCGTGCCCGCGCGCCGCATCCGCCGCCTTATGCTCCGCCTTCGCGTGTTCGGTTGTGCTTTGTTCGCCTTTCGCCTGCTCGGTACTCTGTTCGGCTTTCGCCTTTTCTTCGCTCTTGAGATTCTCGGCCTTCGGGCCGAAAGCAATCAGCGGATCGTCCCCCGCTTTGAGCGTCGAAGCAATCTTATCCAGAGCCCAAAATCTTTCCGGCGCGGTAGGATGGGTCGAAAGAAATCCGCGCTCGGTGCTGCCGGGCATCTCGATCGCGATCCGCTTGAAGACCTCTTTTCCCTCGCCGACGTTGTAGCCGGCGCGGTGCGCCCACAACAGACCGTACAGGTCCGCCTCGCGCTCGCGGTCGCGGTCGAACTTGGCGGTCGCGAGCTGCACCATGCGCGCGGCGACCTGCTGTCCGATGTTGCCGCCGAAAACTCCCGCGGGGATCGATAACGCGGTTCCGAAAACGTCTTGCACCACGCCCTGGCGGACATGGCCGCGGAGCGCGTGTCCGATCTCGTGGCCGAGCACGGCGGCCAGCTCGTCGTCGTTCTTGAGGAAGCGCAGCATACCGCGCGTAATCCACACGGTCTTGCCGTCGGTCCACGCATTGACGGCGTCGAGATTGATTTGCGACGCCTTCACTTGATCGGTGCGCGCGGCGAAGACGAAATGGATCACCGACTGCGTTCCGGTCGCCTCAATGAGCCGGCCGGCGACTTCCTCGACGCGCGCCTGCTGCTTCTGCTGCCATTCTTTGGATTGGGCCTCGAGCTGCTCTTTGATTTTCTTTTCCTCTTCGGAGGTGATGCGCGGGACGTTGTTGACGCACGCCGGCAGCGCGCAAACGAACAACAAAAGCACGAGTTTGACACTTCGTCTCATGGCTCGACGGCCCCATACTATCACAGCCGGTGCGGTAATAAAGCGGTAATAAATCGGCGAAATTTCGCCTGCTTACGGATGCGCGGCCTTGACTTACCGGAAGTTGACGGATACAGAGTTTATTTGAAACTTACCAGCGGAGGTCGGGCCAAATGGCGAACGAAAAGGCGGTGGAGTATCGCGTGGAGAACGGCGTTGCGCTCGTCGAGCTCAACCGGCCGCCGGTCAACAGCTACACGCACGAGCTCTTGCGCGAGCTCGACGACGCGATCCTCCAGGCGCGCTTCGACGACAACGTTCATGTGCTGGTGCTGACCGGAAAAGTCGAAAAGTTTTTTTCCGCCGGCGCCGACATCAACATGCTCGCGAACAAGCCGCTTTCGTTTAAGAATAATTTCGCGCTCCACGGGCACGAAGTGCTCATGCGGCTCGAAAACACGCCCAAGCTCGCCATCGCGGCGATCAACGGCCACGCCGTCGGCGGCGGCCTCGAGATCGCGATGGCGTGCGACATCCGCATCGCGCGCAAGGAAGGCGGCCGGATGGGGCTGGCCGAGATCAATTTGGGCGTCATGCCGGGCATGGGCGGGACGCAGCGGCTGCCGCGGCTCGTCGGCAAAGGGCGCGCGCTCGAGCTCTGCGCGACCGGCCGCACGATCGCGTTCGAAGAGGCGCTCGAGATCGGGCTCATTCATTACATCTACGAGCGCGAGAACTTCCTCGGCCAGGTGATGGACTATGCGCGCCAGTTCGTTACGCCCAACAAGGCGAGCCTCGCCGTCGGCAAGGTCAAGCGCGCGGTGCAGACCGGCTGGGAGCTCTCGCTCCCCGACGGCCTCGCGTTCGAGCGCGAAGTGCTGGCGCAGACCTTCGGCAGCGAAGACGGCAACGAAGGCGTCAAAGCGTACATCGAAAAAAGAACCGCGCAGTTCAAGGGCAGATAAAAAATCGTTTCAGGTTTCTGGTTCCAAGTTTCAAGTCGGGTTCAAGTCCTCGGACGTGAAGCCTGAAACTTGAAGCTCGAACTTTCATTCATTCTTACTTCGGAGGATTTGTAATGGCGAAGATGTTGATCGGCGGCGAATCGGTCGATTCCGTGAGCGGCCAGACATATGAAGTCCGCAACCCCGCGACCGGCGAGGTCGTCGACAAAGTTCCCAAAGGCAATGAGAAGGACGTCGAACAGGCGATCGGCGCCGCGGAGACCGCCTTCAAGGAATGGTCCGACGTCACCGCCGAAGACCGCGGCAAGATGCTCGAGAACGCCTGCGAGCTGATCAAGCAAAAGCAGGGCGACATCGCGCAGGCGCTGACGAAGGAGCAAGGAAAAACGCTCTTCGAAGCCGGCCTGGAGATTCATCACCTGCTGCACGGCCTCGAATTTTACGCCGGGCTCGCGTCGAAAGTCCGCGGCGCGCACGTCCCGCTGCCGCAGAAAAACGCCTACGGCATGGTCGTGCGCCAGCCGATCGGCGTTTGCGCCGGCATCGTTCCGTGGAATTTTCCGCTCACGCTGATGGGGACGAAATTGGGTCCGGCGCTCGCGGCGGGCAACACGATCATCGTCAAGCCTGCGAGCACGACGCCGCTCGCGACGCTGCTCGCGATCGAGCAAATCCAGAAAGCGACCTACGGCGAGGGTAAGGCGCAAAAGACGCTGCCCAAAGGCGCCGTCAACGTCGTGACCGGCCCGGGCGGCACCGTCGGCGAAGAGATTCTAAAGAACCCGCGCATCCGCCGCATCGCCTTCACCGGCTCGACGCCGGTCGGCAGACATGTCATGGAAGTCGCGGGCCGAGAGATCAAGCGCGTCACGCTTGAGCTCGGCGGCAGCGACCCGATGATCGTCATGGACGACGCCAATCTCGACCTCGCGATCAAAATGGCCGACATCGGCCGATTCTTCAACTGCGGCCAGATGTGCCTCGGCGTCAAGCGCCTGTTCCTGCAGGAATCGATCGCGGAATCGTTCGTCGGCAAGCTGACCGAGATTCTGAAGACCAAGACAGTCGGCAACGGCGCCAGCAAAGAGACGCGCATGGGGCCGATCCACATCGAATCGCAGCGCAAAGAGATCGAGGAGCAGGTCGAGGACGCGAAGTCGCGCGGCGCGAAAGTCGTCTTCGGCGGCGAGCGGCCCAAAGGCGGCGATTTCGACAAGGGCTATTTCTATCTGCCGACGCTGCTCACGAACGTGCCGGAGGATTCCAAAGTCAGCACCGAGGAGACTTTCGGGCCGGTGCTGCCGGTGTTCACGTTCAAGACGCTCGACGAGGCGATCGAGAAAGCGAACCGCTCGATCTTCGGCCTCGGCTCTTCGATCTGGACCAGGAGCCTCGCCAGCGCCAACAGGGCGATCGACAGGCTCCAGGCCGGCAACGTCTGGGTCAACTCGCTTCACTACGGCTACGACGAGCTGCCGTTCGGCGGCGTGAAGCAGAGCGGGATCGGACGCGAGCACGGCCCCGAGGCGCTCGATTACTATCTCGAGCCCAAAGGCGTGGTGATCGTAAACGTATAATTGGCAGAGTCGTTCGAGTGAAAAGCCCGACCGGCTCACGCCGGCCGGGCTTTTTTAATGCCGCGGCGCGGCGATCTGAAGTATAATCGAAATGTATTAGGAGGAGGACGATGTCACAGCCGGAGCAGAAAGAATTCATTCATCCCAAAGGTTACCTATCGGTTGCGAAGAACGTCGGCATCAAAGACGAGACGCTGGATTTGACGGTGATCTACTCTGAGAAACGAGCGAATGCCGCGGCGATGTTCACGCGCAGCCGCTTTCCGGGCGCGCCGGTGATCGTCGGGCGCGAGCACGTCGCCGACGGCTTCGCGCAGGCCGTGGTCGTCAACAGCAAGAACGCCAACGTCGCGATGGGCCGGCCGGGAATCGACGATGCGCGCGAGATGTGCCGCCTCGTCGCCGGCGAGCTCGGAATCGCGGAGCGCGACGTGCTCCCCTTCTCGACCGGCGTTATCGGCCGGCCGCTGCCGATGGAAAAGATCCGCGCGGGATTGAAAGGCATTCGCGGCGAGCTCGAGCCGAACGGCCTCGAGCTCGCGGCGCGCGCGATCATGACGACCGACCGCTGGCCGAAATTTATCTCGCGGCGCGTCGGCAACGCCGTCATCGCCGGCATCGCCAAGGGCGCCGGCATGATCGAGCCGAATATGGCGACGATGCTGGTGTATCTAATGACGGACGCGGAGCTGCCGGCGAATTCTCTGAAGCCGATGCTCAAGCGCGTCGTCGACCGGACATTCAATTCGATGAGCATCGACACGGACACGAGCACGAGCGACACCGTCGTGCTGATGGCGAACAGCCTCGCCGGAGCGGTCGACGCGGCGGAATTCGAGCGCGCGCTGCTGGATGTGAGCGAACATCTCGCGCGCGAGATCGCACGCAACGGCGAGGGCGCGACCAAGCTGATCACGGTCGAGGTCTCCGGCGCGAAAGACGACGCGCAGGCGAAGCGCGTCGCCAAAGCCGTGGTCAATTCGCCGCTGGTAAAAACCGCCGTCTACGGCTGCGACCCGAACTGGGGGCGCGTGATCGCGGCGATCGGCAAATGCTTCGACGATACCGACATCGAGCCGGCCAAGACGACGATCCGCTTCGGCGACGCCGAAGTCTTCGAGCACGGCGCGCCCGTCGATTGCGACCTCGAAGCGCTGCGCGCCTATCTCGGCAAGGACGAGGTCACCATCGGCGTCGATCTCGGCATCGCCAACGGCGCCGCGCGCGTCTGGGGCTGCGATTTGACCGAGGAATATATTAAAGAGAACGCGTATTATACGACGTGACCGGCAAGCGCGGGCGATCAGTATGGATTTAAGAGCTCTGCCGAAAACGGAATTGCACCTTCACCTTGAAGGGGCGGTGCCGGACGCGGCGCTGCTGGAGCTTATCCGCAAATACGGCGATGGGAAAATGTTTCCGGACACCGAGGCGGTTCGCGCGAAGCTGCAGCACGGCGACTTCAGCCAATTCGTCGAAGCCTGGCTGTGGAAAAATAAGTACCTCCGGGAGTATGACGATTTTCGCCTAATCGCCGCGGGCCTGGCGCGGAATCTCGCCGGCAACGGCGTGTGGTACGCCGAAGTGTCGTTCAGCCCCGGCGATTTTCAAAAGCACGGTCTCCGGCTCCAGCCGCTGGCGCAGGCGATCCGACGCGGCATCGACGAATCGGGCACGACCTTTAACGGATCCGAATCGATTCGCATCAACCTGATCGTCGATCTGGTGCGTGATTTCGGACCCGAAAGGGGTCTGCGTTGGCTGGAAGAAACGCGCGAGATAGCGGCAGAGAGCGGCATTGTCGCGATCGGGATCGGCGGCCAGGAGCTTGAGTTCCCGCCGGAGCCATATGCGCGCATCTTCCGCCGCGCGGAAGCGTTCGGGCTCCACCGCGTGGCACATGCCGGCGAGTGCGCTGGCGCGGCCAGCGTTTGGGCTGCGTTGAACGAGCTCGGCGTCGAACGCATCGGCCACGGCACGCGAAGCTTCGAAGACGCCGCTCTAGTCGCGCATTTGCGGCGCGAGCGGATTCCGCTGGAGGTTTGCCTTACGAGCAACGTGTGCACGGGTGTTGTGCCGGCGATTCGTCAACACCCTTTCCCGGATTATTTTCGGTCCGGCCTACGCATCGCGCTGTCGAGCGACGACCCGGCGATGTTCGATACCGACATTGTCGCGGAGTACGCCAAGGCGAAAGCCGAATTCGAACTGAGCGATCGCGAGCTGCTTCGCATCGCTCGCACCGGGTTCGAAGCAGCCTTTCTACCGGAGCCGGATCGAGCGGCGCTGCTAGCGAGATTTGACGCAGTGACTAAACTGTGGCCGCAGGACGTTCAATAATGTCGCGAAGCAAACCCATCTATGTCGACATGGACGACGTGCTCTGCGAGACGGCGCGAGCGCTGCTCGCGATCGCGGCGCGCGAGTTCGGGAAGACCATTCCATTCGATCAGCTGAATACCTTCGAGGTCGGCGAGGCGTGCGGCCTCGAGGCGCGGGAAATCGCGGCGCTGTTCCGTCTAGCGCACCACGACGAAGAGCTGCTCGCGATGGCGCCGATCGGAGACGCCGTCGAGATTCTACGGCAATGGGAGAAGGACGGCAGCGAGATCGCGATCGTTACCGGCCGGCCGCCGTCGACCTACGACGTCTCGCGCGAATGGCTCGCGCGCCACGGCGTGCCGCACCACGATTTCGTCATGGTCGACAAATACGGACGGTTCTCCACCGAGAATACGATCGCGATCACCTTGCCGGAGCTCGCCGCGCGGCGCTTTTCCTTCGCCGTCGAAGACTCGCCTTCGATGGCGAAGTTTTTGGCGAATGAAATGAAAGTTCCGGTCGCGCTCCTCGACCGGCCCTGGAATCAGATGGAGCAGCATCCGCTGATCACGAGGCTTGGCGGCTGGCGCGAGATCGCGGAAATCTTTGCGGCAGAAAACTCCCGCATTACCGAAGCTGAGAGCCCAGCCGATATCGACGCGGCCAGAAGACTTTTCGAGGATTACGCGCGGTCGCTCGACTTCGACCTCGATTTCCAGGATTTCGCCGCGGAGTTGAAGAGCCTGCCCGGCGGTTACGCGCCGCCGGACGGCTGCATTCTGCTGGCGCGCGGAGGTTCGCGCGCCGTCGGCTGTGTCGCGCTGCGAAAACTCGACGCGGAGACGTGCGAGATGAAGCGGCTTTACGTCCGTCCCGAGGCGCGCGGCCGCGGCATCGGCCGGAACCTCGCCGAGACAGTTATCGTGCGTGGCAAACGAATCGGCTACCGGCGCATGCGCTTAGACACCGTCGCCTCGATGAAAGCGGCGAATGGCCTGTACGCGTCGCTCGGATTTCGACCGATCGCGCCGTATCGCTATAATCCGCTCGCCGGCGCGCAATATTACGAGCGGGAGTTGTCGCGATGAGCACGAGCGAGTTTCGCATCGAAGCCGCGACCGAGCGGGACGTTCCAATCATCCTAAAATTGATCAAGGGACTCGCCGAATACGAGAAGCTCGCGCACGAAGTCGTCGCGACCGAAGCAGGGCTGCGCGAGTCGCTCTTCGGCTCGCGGCGCGTGGCTGAAGTTCTCATCGGCTACGCCGGCGCGGAGGCGGCCGGCTTCGCCGTATTCTTTCACAACTATTCCACGTTCCTCGGCCGGCCGGGAATTTATCTCGAAGACCTGTTCGTCCTTCCCGAGTGGCGGCGGCGCGGCCTCGGCAGTCAGCTGCTCCGGCGCATCGCCCAGACAGCCGTCGAGCGCGGCTGCGGGCGCCTGGAATGGTCGGTCCTCGACTGGAACGAGCCGGCGATCGCGTTTTACAAAAAGCTCGGCGCTCGCGCGATGGACGAATGGACGGTCTATCGCGTGACCGGCGAGGCATTAAAAGCGCTCGCCAAGAAAAGCGATCAATCGTAGATCGGTTGAATCTTTTTTCGCTTCGCCCCTCGCGTCATTGACGTAAGAATCCCGACAATACTTACCGCCAACCCCGCGAGCAGCGTCGCGTTGATCGCGGCGGCGAATGCCGCCGGGTTCGCCGCCGTCGGCGCGGCGCCGGCTATGCCGGTGTAGCGGGAGAAGGCGATGCTCATGGTCACGCCGGCCAGGCCGATGCCGAGCACGTTGCCCAGTCCGAACGCCACATAGTTGACGCTCGACGCGAAGCCGCGGTGCTCCTTGGGCAGCGCGCCTATCATGTCGGCGGAGTTCGCCGGATTGAAAATGCCGTTGGTGACGCCGTGGCAGGCGATCAGCAGCGTCGGCAAAAACCAATGCGAGTCGGGCCGGAGAAACGCGCCGATCAGGCACCCGGCGGCGAGAAAGCCGATTCCGATCGTCGTCGGGAAGCGCGGCCCGAAGCGGTCGGCGAGCCAGCCGGAGAGCGGCGCGAGCACGACCGTGAGCGCCGCCGGCACGATGAACAGAACGCCGATCATCGACGGCGCAAGACCGAGGATGTCCTGCAGGTAAAACGGCATGACGAAGCTCGTGAGGACGTAACAGGTCGCGACGATGAGCAAGCTCACGGCCGCGGTGCTGAACCTCCGCCGCCGAAAGAGCGCCAGATCGATGAACGGATGCGGCGTGCGGCGCTCGTGCGCGATCAGGCCCGCGAGCGCCGCCGCGAATCCGCCGCCGAGGAGGATTTTCGTCCCGGCGCCGAAGAGCGCGAGTGTGCGCCGGTCGAGCGCGAGCAGCAGCGTCGCCATGACGACGAAGACGAGCAGCGCCCCCACATAGTCGACGGCGAGCCGCGGCCCCGCCGGGCGCTGCCGCTTTTTAAGGCTCGGCAGCGTCAGAGCCGCGCCGGCAAGGCTCAGCGGCACGAGCGAGAAGAACGCCCAGCGCCAGCTCAAGAAATCGATCATAAAGCCGCCGAACACGGGGCCGAGGAGAAAGCCGGTATGGTGCGCGGTGGTCATGAAGCCCTGCGCCCTGCCCGCCATCGCCTCGGGCACCGCTTCGGCCGCGAGCGCTCGGCCCGAGGACTGGATCATCGCCGCGCCGACGCCTTCGAGGAGACGGAACGCGACGAGCTGATGGAGGTCGTGCGCCAGGCCGCAAAGCAGCGAGGTCACTGAGAACACCGCGAAGCCGAGGGCGAAGATCTTCTCACGCCCCCAGAAATCGCCGACGCGGCCGAAGATAATCGAAAGCCCGACGCTGCTGAGCTGGAACGCGAGCAGCGCCCACGAGATGCCGAGCAGGTCGGTGTCGAGGTCGCGCGCGACCGTCGGCATCGAGATGTTGAAGATTCTCCCGGCGGTGCCGACGAAGAAGGTCCCGATGAGAGCGGTCGCGAGGAGGAGGCGGTTGATCTGCGGCTTCATCCCTTCTTGTTGTCGGCTCAATGTTGCAATGAAATGAACACGGCTCCGGCTACTGCGTAGCCGTCGGAGTTTTTCGTCCGAGCCACCAGAACGCCGCGATGAGCGGCGCGAGCAGCACGGTCATCAGCAGCGTCACGGCCGAGGCCTTGTTCATGCCGCCGGCGTACCAGTAACTCCAGATCACCGCGGGAAAAGTGATGTTATCATGCACGCCGAGAAAAACCGCAACCGTGAGCTCGCGGTAAACCAGCAAAGCGGTCCAGATCCAGACCGACAGCAGCGTCGGCCGCAGCAGCGGCAGCAGCACGCGCCGCGCCGTGCGCAGCGTCGACAGCCCCGAGACGAAAGCCGCTTCTTCCATCTCGCGATGGATTTGCAGCAGCGAGCCGTTCAGCGCGCGCGTGGCGAAGGCGATGCGCGCGGCGACGTAGACGATCGCGATCAGCCAGACCGAGCCGTAGAGCGGCACGGTCTCGCCGAGGACGAAAAGCGCCAGCAGCAGCGCGCCGATCGCGAGGATCACTTCCGGCAGCGCCTGCGGCAGGAATGCGGCGAACTCGATGGCGTAGCGCGCGCGATTGCGCGAGCGCACGACGAGCCACGAGATCGCGAACGCGAACAGCAGCACGAGCAGCGGCACCACCGCGACGAGCAGCGCCGTGTTGCGCGCGCCGCGCAGCACGAGGCCCCATTCCATATTGGTGAAATGCACCAGCGAAAGATGCCGCATCATTTCTATCGACGGCGGCGCGAAGTACGGCGTGAGCGCCGCGTAGACGATCAGCAGGAGCGGCAGCACTTTAGAAACAAAGGCGTAGAGCCCGATAAAACACCAGCCCGCCGCCGCCCAGCCGCCGAGCTCGATCAGCGCGGGACGATAGCCTTTGCCGGTGACGACTTCGAAGCGGTGGCCGCTCCGCAGCACCTGCCCGTAGAGCAGCGTCAGCAGCGCGGCGACGACGATCATGCACGCGCCGACCGCGCCGGTGATGCCGTACTCCGGCAGCCCGCTGCCCTGCGGGTGGACTTTGAGATAGATGTACGTGCTCAGCATGTAGACGCGGTTGCCGAGGCCGACGATCGCGGGAATGTCGAAGGTCGCGATGCCGATCGTCACGACATAGATCACGGCGGCGAGAATTCCCGGCAGCGCTAGCGGCAGCGTGACGCGGTGGATCGTCCTCAAGAAGCTCAGCCCGTGGACTTTCGCCGCCTCTTCGAGCGAGGGATTCATCGCGCGGAACATCTGCGCCGTCAGAATGAATACAACGGCCGCGAGGCTGAGGCCCTGGACGAAGCCCATGCCGACGGGGGTCGCGATGTTGAGCGGCGCATCCTGCAACCCGAAAAGGTCCATGAGCCAGCGGTTGAGAAAACCGATGCGCGGATGGGCGATGAACGTCCAGCCCATCGCGGTGTAGATGCCGGGAATCAGAAGTCCCAGCGTCATGATGGCGTAGATCGCCGTCTTGCCGGGAATCGACGTGCGCTCGGCGAGCCACGCGATCGGCAGTCCGATCGCGAGCGCGACCACCGTCGTCGTCGCCGTAAAGACCGCCGTGTTCCACAGGACGCGATAGAGAAACGGGTCGCCGAAAAGCGCGAGATAATTCTCCAGCGTGTAGACCGCGCCGGAGGTGCCGAGCATGCCGCGCTGAAAGCTCACCCAGATCATCACCGCGACGAACACGGCGATCACCGCGATCGGCAGCGACGCCAAGAAGAGAAGGCCGGGCGAAGTCGTGGAGCGCCGGACGAAAAAGAGCGGCGATTCGATCGATCGCGCTTTCATCGAGAGACCGGCCGGGCTATTTGCCGCCCTCGCGCAAAATCTTCTCCAGCTCCTTCTGCGTCTCGGCGTAGCCTTTCAGCGAAGCGAGCCACTCCGGCGTGTTGATGACGATCTTGCCGCCCGCCGCGCGCACCTGATCGACGTCCTTCTTCATGCGCGATTCGGGAAAAAGATGCAGATCGAGGCCGTCGTGCTTCCAGAGCAGCGCCTGCGCTTCCGGCGTGAGCCAGTAAGCGGCCATCAGCGCGGCGGCGTTCGGCGCGCGCGAATTCTTGGGGATCGCCGCGTAGCGCATGTGCAGCACCGTCCCCTCCTGCACGATCGCCTGCGCCAGCGGCGCGCCGCTGCGCTGGAGCACGGTCGCGTCGTTGCCGCCGCAGGTGAGCACGAGCATCGCGAACTCGCCGCTCGTAAGCCGCTCGGCTTCGCCGCAGCGGATGAGGCCGGCGATCTGCCCGGATAACTTCTTGGTGAAGTCGACGACGTACTCGCGTCCGAGAAACCCCGGCATCGCGAGCTCGCGTAGACCCGCGGCGTACGGAGTCGAGGCGATCTTCCCCTTCCATTTCGGATTGAGGACGTCGGTCAGGCGCTTCGGAATGTCCGCGCCCTTGACGAGATTGGTGTTGTATTCGATGCCGACGACCGCCGTCGCGATCGCCATGTGCGTCCCGTCGGCGGCGATCGCGTCGAAGTTGCCGTCCTTCGGCGGGCGGCGGTCGACGATCGCGCCCCATTCGACGGACTTCAGCGCCTGCTGCTTGAGCCCGTCGAACAGCGCCTGCGCGTTGCCCATGTATAAGTCCGTGCTCGCGGGCTGCCCGGCCGCGTTCTCCTGCGCGATGCGCACCATCAAAGCCTGCATGTCGGGGCCGGGCGTGAACTGGCCCTTCACGCTCAGGCCGTACTTTTTGTTCATGCCGGCGAGAAAATCGTTGAAGCCCTCGCCGCCGCCGAAGGTGTTCTGCGACCATTGCGCGCGCAGGATGCCTTCCTTTTTCGCGCCCTCGATCATCTGCGCGAGCGTCGCGCTCGCGCCGAATGCGGCGCTCGACGAGCAGCCGAGCAGGAAGATGCCGAACGATAACAATCGTGCATGCTTCAGCCGTGCGGACATATACGCCTCCTTTCGATGCCGGGGTGCGGATGGAATTTATGCGATGGCGCCGGCGATTGCAAAAGCGACTCTATACGGCCGCGCGCGCGCCGAAAAGACTGTCTGCGGCGCCGCCGGCGAGCCGTCTTTCCGCGGAAAAAACCATGACGTCGGCGGGATCGATCCATACGCGGAGCGGTCCGCCGTCGACGTCGGCGCCGCGGCACTTCGCCGAGATGACGCGATCGGCCAGCGCGAGCGTCAGCAGCGACTGGTCGCCCAAGAAGACGCTCGCCTTGAGAGCCGCGGAAAAGACGTTCGGCTTTTCCGGCGCGGCCGCGGCCAGCAGCGCGACGCATTCCGGCCGAAAGCCGATCAGAACCTCCGTGCCGATGCCCGCCTCGGCCTCGAATCGCACCGGCCCGATCGCCGTCTCGGCGACGCCGGGCGCCGTAACCGTTCCCTCGAGCCAATTCATGGTTCCGAAAAATTCCGCGACGCCGGTTGTCGCCGGACGATGATATAGCTCGGCGGGCGTCCCGACCTGGAGCAGCTCGCCCGCCTGCATCAGCGCGATGCGGTCGGCCATCGCCATCGCCTCGACCTGATCGTGGGTCACATACAAAACCGTCGAGCCCAGCTGTTTCGCCAGCTCGCGAATTTTCCCGCGCACCTCTTCGCGCAGCCGCGCGTCGAGATTCGACAGCGGCTCGTCCATCAGAAGAATGCCCGGATTGACGGCGATCGCGCGCGCCAGGGCGACGCGCTGCTGCTGCCCGCCGGAGAGGAGCGTCGCCGAGCGCTCGGCGACCTGGTCGAGCTGCACGAGCCGCAGCGCCTCGCGCACGCGCTTTTCCACCTCGCCGCGGCGCACGCGGTGCGTCCCGTCGGTGAGCGGCAGCGCGACGTTTTGGTAGACGGTGAGATGCGGCCAGACGGCATACGACTGAAAAACCATGCCGAGCTTGCGCTGCTGCGAGGGAATCCAGGCGGGCGGAGCATCCGACGAAACGACGCGCCCGCCGATGCTGATCGTCCCGCGGTCGGGGACTTCGAGGCCGGCGACTGCGCGCAGCAGCGTCGTCTTGCCGGAGCCGCTGGCGCCGACGATGACGAAAAACTCGCCTTCGGCGACTTCGAGATTTAGATTTTTGATCGCGGCGACGCGCCCGCCGCCGGCGGGGAACTCTTTGGCGAGTCCGCGGACGGAGATCATCGGCTCAAGCGCCTTCGCCGCCGCTTGAAAGGTTTAGTAGTATTCGGCACCGGGCAACGGGTTGGCGACGGCCTCTTCGAGCGTCGTCGCCCGCTTCCATTCGTTTCCGGGCCGGCTTCTGCCGTCGCTCCCTACCTGATCCATCGAGGCGTAGACTTCGATTTGATAGCCGTCGGGGTCGTAGAACTCGACGCCCGGATTGCCGCCGGGGCCGCGGCGGCCTTCGTAAAAAATCTCGACGCCCTTCGAGCGGAGAAAATCGCGGATCTTGAACAGCTCGGAGACGCTGCCGACCTCGAAAGCGACGTGGTCGAAGCCGACTTCGCCGCGCTTGGGCAGCTCGTTTTTATCGTTGGCTTGCAGCAGCGCGATCGTGTGATGGTCGGTGCCGGAGCGAAAAAAGCGCATGCCGCGCTCGTTTTTATCCGAGAATTTAAAGCCCATGATCTCCGTCCAGAACTTGCTCGTGCGCTCGATATCGCTCACGCTGAAGACCACGTGTCCGATTTTCTTGACATGAATCGGCGACGATTCCTGCTTCCCTTCCTCGGGCCGCCAGCCGCTTTTCATCTCCGGCATAAAGCCTCCTTCGGATCGTTTCTCACGAGATTTTGTAGCATGGGAGCGGAGTTGTCAAGTTTGACTTCGCGGCAAAGAAGCGGCGCCGTCGCCGCACCATCCAACGTTACATGAGTAAAGCTTATGCCCGTCTTGAGCATCTTCGCCGCCGCGTCCAAAATTCATGCATGGCTAATACCAAATTCGGCTGGAAAGCCGGCACGGAGCAATACGCGCCGCAGGAGCTGTTGGAATACGCCGTCGGCGCGGAGCAGGCGGGATTCGATTGCGTCGAGGCGAGCGACCATTTTCATCCGTGGGCCGAAAAAGGCCAGGCGTGCTTCGTCTGGACCTGGCTCGGCGCGGTGGCCGCGCGCACGCAGCGCGTCCAGTTGGGCACGGGCATCACCTGCCCGATCTTGAGATATCATCCGGCCATCGTCGCGCAGGCGGCGGCGACGCTCGATTGCCTCGCGCCGGGCCGCACCTTTCTCGGCGTCGGCACGGGCGAAGCGCTGAACGAGTATCCCGTCACCGCAGAATGGCCCGGGTATAAGATCCGCCGTGAGCGCCTGGCCGAAGCAATCGAGGTGATGCGGAAACTATGGACCGGCGAGAAGGTCACGCACCGCGGTAATTATTATCAAACGCGGCAGGCGAAGCTATATACGCCGCCGACGGAGTCGATCCCGATTTACATCTCCGCCTTAGTCCCGAACAGCGCGCGCTTCGCCGGAAAGCACGGCGACGCGCTGATCACGGTCGGCGGCGAAGAGCCGGAGACTTACCGGCAGATATTCGAGAGTTTCGCCTACGGCGCAGCCGAGGCGGCGAAGGACGCGCCGCAGATGCCGCGCATGGTCGAGCTCGCGGTCGCGTTCACCGATGATGCCGAGAGCGCGGTCCGCGCGCGCAAAGAGTATTGGGCCGGGACGTTCGTCCCGGCACTGTTTACCGAGCGCATTTACACGCCCAAGATGTCCGAACAGAACGGCAGCGTCGTCGGCAGCGACACGGTTCGCAAGGCGGTCTGCATTTCCGCGGATCCGGAGAAGCACGTGCAATTCGCGCAGCACTACATTGACATGGGCTTCGACCAGCTCATCTTTCATTCCGCCGGCCCCGATCAGCGCGCGTTCCTCGAAGGCTACGGTAAGGAAGTCCTGCCGCGGCTGCGCCGCGACCAGCCTTCGACCGAGCGTTCTTCCGCCGCCTGAGATTCAGCCGCGGATCGCAAACGGATTTATGGCGTGAGCTGCAGCTCGCCCGGCAGCTGATTCCGCGTAATCGCATCGTCCAGCGTCCCGCCCAGCAAAAGCAGCAGCCAAAAAATTCCCGCCGCGGCGATCACCCACGTGAAGCGGTCGCTGGTGCGGGCATGCATAAAGTAGAGGACGACGAGCAGCGCTTTGACGGTCGCGATCGTGAGCGCAGCGAAATTGTTGAGCCCGCCGCCGAGGTCGATGAAGGCGACGCCCGTCGTGAGCGCGGTGAGGCCGAGAAGAATCACAAAGACGGTCAGATAAGTTTTGACGGTTATGTGCGCGCCGTTGCTCATAGGTGCCTTCCCACGAGATAGAGCAGCGGAAAAAGAAAGATCCAGATGAGATCGACGAAATGCCAATACAGGCCCGTGAGTTCGATCGGCGTGTAGTAAATCGGCGAGAAACGCTTCCGCCGCGCCTTCAGCGCCATCCAGGTCAACAGCCCGATGCCGATGATCATGTGCAGCGCGTGCAGGCCCGTCATCGCGAAATAAAGCGAGAAGAAGATTTCCGCGGGGTGCGCGTGCGGCCCCTCGAAGCGGAACGCCGGGCCCGGAACGAGGTGCTCGACGAATTTTTCATGATATTCGTAAAATTTGACGCCGAGAAACACCGCGCCGAGCAGCATCGTCAGCAGCAGATATCGGATCGCCGCCTTGTTCCTCCCCGTTTCCCCGCCGTGGACCGCCAGCGCCATCGTGAAGCTGCTCGAGATCAGCACCGCCGTGTTGATCGCGCCGAGCGTGACGTCGAGACGATTGCTGGCCGCGGCGAACGCATTCGGAAAGCCGACGCGGTAAAACGCGTAGGCCGCGAACATACCGCCGAAGAACATCACCTCGGTCGCGAGGAACACCCACATGCCGAGCCAGGATGCATGGTGCTGCTGCTCGACGTCTTCGAACTGATGCGCGCGCACCTCGAATGCGTCAGGCGCGGCTGGGACTGCCGAATTCATAAGTCTCCTCGGGTTCTTTGTCGTAGGCGTAGGCTTCGGCGACGACGCGCGGCGTGACGTCGAAGTTGTGCGTCGGCGGCGGCGACGGCGTCTGCCACTCCAGCCCCCTCGCCCCCCATGGATTGCGGCCCGCGACCCGGCCGTAGCGCAGCGACCAAATGAGATAAATCAGCGGCAGCACGTAACCCACGGCGAGAATCGACGCGCCGGCGGACGACATCACGTTCAATGCCTGGAATTCGGGCGGATAGGCGTGATAGCGCCGCGGCATGCCGAGATAGCCGAGCACGAACTGCGGGAAGAAGGTGAGATTGAAGCCCAGAAACACAATCAGCGCGGCGACCCGCGCGACCGGCTCGGGATACGTTCGGCCGGTCATCTTAGGCCACCAGAAATGAATCCCCCCGAGATAGGCCATGACCGAGCCGCCGACCATGATGTAGTGAAAATGGGCGATAACGAAGTAGGTGTCGTGGACGTGGACGTCGACGCCGATCGACGCGAGGAACAGGCCGGTCAGGCCGCCGATCGTGAACAGGCCGATAAACCCGAGCGCGTAGAGCATCGGCGCGTCGTAGGAGATCGAGCCGCGGTGCAGCGTCGCGGTCCAGTTGAAAACCTTGATCGCCGAGGGGATCGCCACGAGAAAGCTGAGCAGCGAGAAGATGAGTCCGGCGTGCACCGACTGGCCCGCGACGAACATGTGATGGCCCCAGACGAGAAAGCCGATCACCGCGATGGCGAGGCTCGAGAACGCAACGAACGAATAGCCGAAGACGCGCCTGCGCGCGAAGGCCGTGACCAGCTCGCTCTCCACGCCCATCGCCGGCAGCACCATGATGTAGACCGCCGGGTGCGAGTAAAACCAAAAGAGATGCTGGAAGAGCACGGGATCCCCGCCGCGAGCGGGATCGAAGAAGCCGAGATTGAAGACGCGCTCGAGGCCGACGAGCAGCAGCGTGATCGCGATCACCGGCGTGCCGAGGATGAAGATGATGCTGGTCGCATAAATCGCCCAGATGAACAGCGGCAGGCGAAACCAGGTGAGGCCGGGCGCGCGCATCTTGTGAATGGTCACGACGAAATTGAGCCCCGTCAGAATCGACGAGAAGCCCGTGACGAAAACACCGACGACCGTCAGCGCGACGTGCGAGTTCGAGTAAATGCTGCTGTACGGCGTATAGAACGTCCAGCCCGTGTCGACGCCGCCGGCCGCGGCGGAGGCGAGTGTAAACAAGCCGCCGAGGATGAAGATGTACCAGCTCGCCAGGTTCAGCCGCGGGAACGCGAGATCGCGCGCGCCGACCATCATCGGCACGAGGAAATTTCCCAGCACGGCCGGGATCGACGGAATCAGGAAAAAGAAAACCATCGTCACGCCGTGCATGGTGAAAAACTTGTTGTACGTCTCGGCCTGCACGAGATCGCCTTGCGGCGTCATCAGCTCCAGACGGATGAGCGTGGCAAAAAAACCGCCGAAGAAGAAAAACAGCGTCACCGACAGGAGATATAGCCACGCGATGCGCTTGTGATCGGTCGTAAAAAGCCACGACCGGATGCCGTAGTCGACGTTCAGATAATGTACCTGGGGCGCGCCGTTCATTTCGCCGCCGTCCTTTCTTGCTGGCTGAGCGATTTGATGTAGGCAATCAGCTGCAGAATGCCCTCCTCGCTCACGAGACCTTTAAACGTCGGCATCACCGGCTGGAACCCCGCGACGATCTTCGCCTGCGGGTCGAGGATCGACTCGCGGATGTAGCCCTCGTCCGCCACCGCGCTTTTGCCGTCTTGCAGCTTCACGGTCTTGCCGAACAGGCCCGCAAGCGACGGGCCCTGGCTGCCGCCCTCTGATTTGTGGCACGTGGCGCAGCCCAGACGCTGAAAGAGATTCTGTCCGGCTTGCGCCGCCGAGACGCCGGTAGCACCGCCGCCGAGCCATTGCTGATAATCGGCCGGGGTCATCGCGATGACGCGCCCGAGCATGCCGGAGTGCTGCGCGCCGCAGTATTGTGAGCAGCGAATAGGGTACTCTCCTTCTTTGGTAGCCTCGAACCATGCGGTCGTATACCGGCCGGGGACGACGTCCATCTTCATCCTGAACTCGGGAACGAAAAAACTGTGGATCACGTCCTCGGACGTCATCGTGAGCTTCACCGGGCGCCCGACGGGCACGTGGAGCTCGTCGATCTCGCGCTGTCCCTCGGGATGCTGGAGCTTCCACATCCACTGGCGGCCGACCACGGCGATGTCGATCGCGCCTACCGGCGGCTGGGTCTGATCGAGAAAGATCGACGCGCCCCAGAAAAATAAAACCATCGTGATACCGAAGGGCACCGCGGTCCAGAAGATTTCGAGCGCGATACTCGCGTCGATCGACACGCCGCGCTCGTATCCGGGCCGCCGCCGGTACTTGACCGCGAAATAGACGATGAGAAACGCGATCAGGAGGCCGAAGAAAAGCGAGAGCGCGATGAGGAAAAAGAACAGCGCGTCGACGCGCGGCGCCATCGTCGAGGCCTGCTGCGGAAACAGCGGTAGGTTCTGCCACATCGTCGATCTGTTCTATCCGGGGCGCCGCGAAATTTCGGCGCGCAGCGACAGCGCGATGAACGCGCCGAGAGCGAGCACGGTCGCGATCGTCGCGCCGCGCAGTACGTTCGTGACCATAAGAGTGTATTTTCCGGTCGCCGGGTCGTAGTGGTAGCAAAACAGCAACAGCTGATCGATCGCCTTGCCGATTTTTCCGTCCGAAGCTTCCAGCAAGCCCAGGCGCAGATCGCGCGGCGAAAATTCGATACCGTAAAAATAGCGGGCGAAGCGGCCTTGCGGCGTCAGCAGCATGATTCCCGTCGCGTGCGCGAAGCGATCGTTGTCGCTTTCGTAGTTGTAGCGAAAGCCCGCCGCCGCGGTGATGCGGTTTATCGAGGCTTCGCCGCCGGTTAAAAAATGCCAGCCGCTCCCGGCGCCGGGGCGGCCGTAGCGCTGGACGAGGTCGTCTTTTTTCGCGGCGGCGAGCGCCGGCGTATCCTGCGGATCGAAGCTCACGTTGACAATCTCGAAATCTTTTCCGGCGGTAAACGACATCGCGCGCAGCGTCCGCAGCACGCCGTCGAGGAGCAAGGGACAAAGGTCCTGGCAGCGGTAATACGCGAAGGTCAAGATGACCGGGCGCGCGCCGAAGTAGTCGCCGAGCCTCACGCTTTTGCCGGTCTCGTCGCGAAACTCGGCATCGAGCGGCGCCTGTTCGCCGAGCTTCTGGTCGAGCGCCACGGCTTTGAGCGCCAGCGGCCGCCCATCGTCGTGCGCGTGCGCGGGGACGATGAAAAGCAAAGTGAGTAGTGAACAATGCGCCGTGAGCAGCAAAATCTTTCGTATTCGCATCTTCATGGCCGATTTCATTCTTTTCGCATCTTTCGCCTTTTACTTTTGACTTTTGCCTTTGGCTTCGTTTCGCGCCGGCAGCCCCTTTTGCGCCAGAATCTCCATCGCGCGCTCGACCGGAATCCGCACCGTTTCCGTCTGCGGATCGACCCAGCCGTAGCTGTTGAGCGTCCGCTCCTCCGCCTCGCGCATGGTCCGGAGCTCATTCGGCGCGTTGACTTGCAGCTGCGGCGCGGTCGCTTCGCGCGTCACGGCGAGCGGCGGCCGCGGCGCCTGCCGCCGGGTGTAACGACTTGCCCCGTAAATCTGGAAAAGCGTGACGACGCCCGCCGACAACACGATGACAATCGCCAGCACCACGCCGAACAGCGCGATAGCGCGGGGGCTCAGGTCTTTGCGCTCGTATCCCGCGCTCCCCTCCTGCAAGCTTCTGTTTTCCGCTTCCGCCATCTAAGTCGCTTCGGCCTCCCGCAGCGCCTCGACGAAGCGCGGGTCGTTCGGCAATAGCGCGGTGGCGCCGAGATAATGCGCGAACGCGCCGATCCACAGCCCTCCCACGGCGATAAGCGCCGCGAGATCGAGCCAATGGAGATAAAAGCTGCTCGGATGAAACGCGGGCGCAGTGAGCCACAGCAAATCGACCCAGTGCATGATGAGTACGACAAGCGCGATCCACGCGAGAGAGCGCGCGCGGCGCTTGGCCATGCGCGAGAGCAACAGCAGGAACGGCAGAGCGAATTGAAAAATAATCAGCAGCAGCGCGACATAGCGCCAGCCGCCCGTCGCCCGCCGCACGTACCACGGAATCTCCTCGCTGAGATTTTCCGCCCAGATGATGAGGAACTGCGAAAACGAGAGATAGGCCCAGAACATCACGAGCGCGAGCAGCAGGTTGCCCAAATCTTGGAACTGATCGGGCGCGGCGGCGCCGGCGAGCGGCGGATCATCGGCGAGAAGCCGCGCGGCGATGATGGCGAACGCGAGCGCAGCCATGCCGTGGCTCACCATGAAAATCATTCCATAAATCGTCGAGTACCACTCCGGCTCGAGCGACATGATCCAGTCGATCGCCGAAAATGTGGACGTTAAGCCGTACAGCGCCAGTCCGGGACCGCTGAGGTTCTGCAAGCGGCCGATGAAAGAGACCTCGCTGCGGTCCTGCTCGCGCGACCACTTCGTCAGCGCATAACTGCACGCGATCCAGACCGCGAAATAGAAGACCGCCCGGGCGGTGAAAAATGCCGGACTCAGGTAAACGGCTTTGCCGCCGGTTACGACGTGCTCCGCTCCCCCGGCATGCGCCGCCGCCCAGGGGTAAAGCCGGCGTATGCCGATAATAAAAGGCAGAAAAAGCAGCGCCATCGCCGGAAAAGTCTTCACCGCCGCTTCCAGCAAGCGCTGAATGATGAAGCCCCAGCGCCCGCCGACCAGATGATGCAGCATGAGAATCGCGAGCGAGCCGAGCGGCAAGCCGAGCCAGAAAACGTACGCGACGAGATACGAGCGGAGAAATTGTCGCGCGTCGAGGAACGCGCCGATAATACACAGCACGGTCGCGACGACGCCGACGATCAACGCGCGATTGCGGATCGCGTCCAGGCGCTCTCTCATCGCTTCGTCTCCGCGAGCCGGCGCCGCTCGTTTTCGGGAACGTCCGAGAGCCGCGCCTGCTGGCTGAATTGCAGCGCGCGAATGTACGCGGCGATCGCCCAGCGGTCTTCGGGCGGCACCTGCTCGGCATAATCGGGCATCGCGCCGACACCGTGTGTCATAACTTCGAAGAAGTGGCCGGCGGGGGCCTGGCGCAGGCGATCGATGTGAAGCGACGGCGGCGGCCGATAGCCGCGCCGCACGACCAAGCCTTCGCCGCGTCCGGTACGGTCGTGACACGGGGAACAGTAGATATTGAAGCGCTCCTGACCGCGGCGGAACATCGTCTCGGTGACGGGATAGGGAAAAGTATCCGCCTCCTTGCCGCCGATTTTGCCGGTGTAAAAAAGCTCGTCGTTTTGCAGCGCGCCGCGCGCGACGGCGCCCTCGACGGCTGGGCGCGCCGAGCGGTTGTCGCCGAAGAACTCGCTTTTCTGAAGCGGCTCGTAGCGCGGCTGATCGGCCATGCGCTGCTGGCAAGCAGCGAGCAGCACGGCTGCGAGGAATACAATTACACGCTTATATCTCGCGCCTTCCGTCACTCAGTTCTCCACTTCGTAAATGCCGTAGGGATGTAGGCTTTCGATGAACCGCCGCGTCCCGTCGACATCGAATTTCACGTCGCGCGCTTCGATGCAGAGAAAAAAGCGATTGCGGGTCGCGAGCTCGAAGCGCTCGACATTGAAAACGGGATGATAAGGCATCGGCAGCCCGTTCAGCACGAGCAGTCCGAAGAAGGCCGCCAGCGCCGCGATGAGAATCGTGAGCTCGAAAGTAATGGGGATAAACATCGGCCAGCTGTTGAGCGGGCGTCCGCCGATATTGATCGGATAATATAAAACATGGACCCAATACTGCAGAAAAAATCCGCCGAGACAGCCGACGATGCCGCCGATGAGAACGATGAACGGCAAACGATTCTTGCGGAAGCCGATCGCTTCGGCCAGGCCTTCTATGGGAAATGGGCTGTAGGCGTCGATGCGCCGGTAACCCTCGGCGCGCGCGCGCTCGGCCGCGGCGAGGAGCGCCTCGGGCGTCGCGAATTCCGCCATCAGGCCGTAAAGCAGGATTCTAGTCGGCGTCGCCATGATTCGCCTATTTTTCCGATTCCTCGTGCAGCAGGCCGCGCATCTCGAAAATAGAGATCATGGGCAGAAGCCGCACGAAAACGAACATGAGCGCGAGAAACAAACCGATCGTTCCCGCAAACACCGCGTAATCCCAGATCGTGCCGGAATACATGCCCCACGCCGACGGCATGAAATCGCGCGAGAGGCTTACCACGACGATCACGTAGCGCTCGAGCCACATGCCGACATTGACGCAAATCGCGATGATAAACAGCGCGAGCGGACTGGTACGCACGCGCAGGATCCAGAGTGCTTGCGGAATCACGATGTTAAACAGGAGCAGCGCCCAAAACATGTAACGGTAAGCGCCGTGCATGCGGTAAAACATGAGATAGCGCTCGAACGGGCTGCCGCTGTACCACGAGACGAATCCTTCCATCATGTAGCCGTACGCCACGATCAGCCCCGTGGCGAGCATAACCTCGCCCATGTTCTTCAAATGGCGCAGCGTGATGAAGTCTTCGAGCCCGTACATCTTGCGCAGCGGAATCGCGAGCGTGAGCACCATGGCAAAACCCGAGTAGATCGCGCCGGCGACGAAGTACGGCGGGAAAATAGTCGAGTGCCATCCGGGCACGAGACCGATGGTGAAGTCGAAGCTCACGACCGTATGCACGGAGACCACTAGCGGCGTCGCGAGTCCCGCGAGCAGCAGGGACGCGGTCTCGTAGCGGTGCCAATGGACCGCCGAGCCGCGCCAGCCCATCGCCAGCATGCCGTAGGCGAAGCGCGGAAAGCGCTTGCGCGCGCGGTCGCGCAGCGTGGCGAGGTCGGGAATGAGGCCCACGTACCAGAACAGCAGGGAGACCGTGAAATACGTGGAAACCGCGAAGACGTCCCACACCAGCGGACTCCTGAACTGCGGCTGGATATCCATCGTACTCGGATATGGGAAAAGCCAGTAGAAATACCACGGGCGCCCGAGATGCAGCAGCGGGAAGAGTCCAGCGCACATGACGGCGAAAATCGTCATCGCCTCGGCGAAGCGGTTGATGGAATTGCGCCATTTCTGCCGGAGCAACAGCAGGATCGCCGAGATCAGCGTGCCGGCATGTCCGATTCCGATCCACCAGACGAAATTGACAATCGCGAAGCCCCACGCGACCGGAATATTGATGCCCCAAATGCCGACACCCTTAGTTAACAGATAGCTGACGGCGAAAAGAAGAATCAGCACGAACACAAACGAGATCCCGAAGCCCACGTACCAGAGCATAGGCGTGGGCCGGGTGAGCACGATGGCGCTGATCTTATCGGTGATCGAAGCGTAGGTATGGCCCGGCTCGATGACGGGAGCGATCTCTTCCGATGCCAGTATTTTATCGACTTCGTCAGCCATTATGTTTTCTTCAGCTCCGGATTGGGATTCCTGACGGCGGCCAGATACGTCGTCCGCGGCCGCGTGTTGAGATCGGTCAAGAGACCATAGTTGAGCGGATCGGCCTTGAGCTTTGCGACCGCGCTCTCGCGGTCGTTGATGTCGCCGAAAACGATCGCCTCCGTCGGGCACGCGGCCTGGCAGGCGGTCTTCACCTCGCCGTCGCGCACCCGGCGCTCATCTTTTTCCGCATCGATGCGCGCGGCGTTGATGCGCTGGACGCAATAGGTGCATTTTTCCATCACGCCGCGGCTCCGCACGGTTACGTTCGGATTGTTGCGCAGCCGGAGACTCGGAGTCTCGAAATCGGAGTATTGCAGAAAGTTGAAGCGCCGCACTTTGTAAGGGCAGTTGTTCGAGCAGTAGCGCGTGCCGACGCAGCGGTTATAGGTCATCTCGTTCAGCCCTTCCTGGCTGTGCGTCGTCGCTCCCACGGGACAGACGATCTCGCACGGCGCGTTCTCGCAATGCATGCACGGCACCGGCTGATGAAAGGTCTCCGGCTCGTCGAGAGTGCCTTTGTAATACCGGTCGATGCGCAGCCAGTGCATCTCGCGCCCGCGCGTGACCTCGGTCTTGCCGACGACCGGGATGTTGTTTTCCGACTGGCATGCGACGACGCACGCGTTGCATCCGATGCAGGCGCTCGTATCGATCGCCATGCCCCAGGCGTAAGCTTCATATTTAAAGCCCGGATAGAGCGTTTCGTTGGACTCTTTGTCGCGCGCGAAGTCCGGGCGCTTGCGGAATTCGTCGAGCGTCGCCGAGCGCACAAGATCGCGCCCCTCCATATTATGGTGATACTGCACGCCGGCGAGCGTGTATTTCCTGCCGCTTTTGCGCATCGTCAGTCCTGTGCCCTGCCAGGGCGCGCCGGAGGTGCGCATCGGGTAGACGTTGAAGCCGGTCTCGTTGCCGACGCGGCCGGCGCGCGTACGGCCGTAGCCGAACAAGACGGTCGCCGCGCCGTCGGCGTGGCCCGGCGCGATCCAAACCGGCGCGCGGATCTGCACGCCGGCATAGGTCAATTCCGCGATATCGACGATTACGCGGCCGCGCTCGCCGCCGGTCGCGCCGATGTCCGGCGCGAAGCCCAGGCGCTCGGCCGTTTTTGGGCTGACAAGTACGGCGTTATCCCACGTGAGCTTCGTCAGCGGTTTCGGCAGTTCTTGCAGCCAGCCGTTGTTAGCGAAACGGCCGTCGAAAACCGTCGGATCGGGACGGAAAATAACTTCCAGGACGTCTTTGTTTTTCGGCTCGGGATTTTTCGCTGCGCTGCCGGGCAGTTGTGATTCGAAGCTCGCGGCTGACTTGACATTTACCGTCTTCGCCGGGAACGCCGTCCCTTCGATGACACCGTCGTGGAGCGATTTCCGCCAAAACGTCTCGAAGTCGCCGCGGCTTTGCCGCCGCCAGTAATCGCGTACGATTTCGTAGGCGGAGCGGCCGCTCTGCCCGAGCAGCGCCGCAACAATTTCATGGGCCGTTTTTCCGCCGTAGAGCGGCGTGATGAGCGGCTGAACGATCGTCGCCGTTCCGTCAGAGGCGCGGGTATCGCTCCACGATTCCAGATAGTGCGCTTGCGGCAAATGCCAGCGGCAGCGCGCGGAAGTCTCGTCCTCGTAGAGACTCAGATGCGCGGTAAACGCCACGCGCGGCAAAGAGCGCTCGAACGGAATATCCGCGGGCGCATCGAAGACGGGGTTGCCGCCGAGAATGATGAGCGCCGCGACCTGCCCTGCGTCGATGTCTTTGACAAGCTCGCGCAGCGATGCGATGCGGTCGACGGGCTCGGCCGTGACTGTTTGGGTGTATGAAACGGTCTTGCCGGCGTTGCCGAGCGCTTGATTCATAGCATGCGCAAGCGCGTGGACGAGCACCGGCGTGTAATCGCCCGGAATCACGAGACTTCGGCCGCGGTGGCTTTCGAGATCGCGCGCGACCGCCTCCAACCACTGCCCCGACGCAGGCGAAAGCGCCTTCGCGTCGCCGCCGGAGCCGGCGCCGAGGCGCGCGGCGAGCGCGCGCGCAAACGCGACGATCTCGCTCGGGGGCAGCGCGAGCCGATGGTCCGAGACCGAACCGGTGGTCGTCGGCGTGGCCTCGACCGTATAGAGCCGGCTCATGTCGCCCTTGCCGCCGCGCACGCGCCGGCGCGCGGCGAAGTCGCGGGCCCAGCGCAGCCGGCCGCCGCCGCAGGAAAGGAAATCCGCATCGAGAGCAAGGACAACATCGGCGTCGGCGAAACGATACTGCGCATCGGCATATTCGCCGAACGCGAGTCGCGCGCCGGCAAGCGCGTTGCCGCGCGCGACGGGCTCGTACTGGTGCCACTTCGCGCGCGGAAAGCGAGCGAGCACGGCACGGAGCTGATCGGCGAGCGTCGGCGAGATCACGTCCTCGGTCAGAATCCGCAGACCGCCGCCGCCGTTCAGGCGCTGGCCTTCCATCTCTCCTTCGAGCGCGATCATAAAAGCGTTCCACGTGGTGATCGCGCCGCCGCTGGTGACGACCTGCGACCGATCGGGATCGTAGAGCGTCAGAATCGATGCCTGCGCGAACGCATCTGTCGCGCCGAGGCTGTCCGGATGCGCCGGATTGCCTTCGATCTTGACCGGGCGGCCTTCATGGCTCCGCACCAAGAGGCCCATCGCGGCGCCGTCGTGCGTGAAAGCGGTCGCGTAGAATTGCGGCTTGGCGGGCACCCACCCTTCCGGCTGCGTCACGTAAGGAACGATCTTTTCATCCGCCGGCGCGGCGCGGCCGCAGCCGCTCAGGCCCGCAAGCGCGAGCGACGCGCCGATAAATTTTATGAAATCGCGCCGTCCGATGTCGGTGTAAGCGCCGATGCCCTGCGGGAACTCCTCGCGCAGCAACTGATCGAAGACATCGCTTTCGGCCAGCTCTTCGAGGCCGCGCCAGTAACGCTCGCCGGAGAGGCCGTCGAGCTTGTGGCGGACCGCGTCGAGCGACGGAGCGTTGCGATGAGATTTGTCGTCAGCCATTGTGAGCGCGCCTTTTCAGTGGTGACAGATCGAACAGCTCGTCAATTTTTGAATCTTGTACTCGCGCACGAGTTTTTGCCCGAGCGCGAGCTGGTTTTCAGGCGGCTGCCATTCCATGTTGAAGACCTGTTCGCGCGGCCGAACGAAGCGCTCGGGCGCGCGGTGGCACTCAAGACACCATTCCATGTAAAGCGTGTTCTCGCGCCACATGAGCGGCATTTGATCGACCCGGCCGTGGCAGGTCGAGCAGCCGACGCCTTTGTTCACGTGAATGCTGTGATCGAAGTAGACGAACCCCGGAAGATTATGCACCCGCGTCCATTCGAGCGATCTCCCTGTGCGAAAGCTCGCGCGCACCGGCTCCAGGATCGGGCTGTCGGCCCAGATCTGCGTATGGCAATTCATGCAGATCTTTGTGGAGGGGATGCCGGCGAACGAGGACTTCTCGACCGACGTGTGACAGTAGCGGCAGTCGAGGCCGTCGTCGCTCACGTGATGTTTGTGACTGAACTGGACCGGCTGCGCGCGTGCAACCCTCACTTCAGTCAGGTAGGAGGCGTTATTAATGGCGGCGACGGCGGCAAACAACGTCAGCAAAACGGCGACACCGCCGAAAATGCTGACTCTGGAAATGGTGTTGGTGCTCCGATGGAATATCTGAGCCATCGCCGCCGGTATTCGATTTCAGCTGAATTTGAAGCGTGAACTAAAATATTCCTTTGAACGGCCGGGCTGGATGCAGCAAGCCACGTACACCGCCACCTCTAAAAGAATCGCATTTTCGGACAGGCTGGAAGTAGGAGGTATGAGGTAATGACCTGAAAAGGCGCGAGGGAAGTACCCGAGTCGGCAGAGAAAAACGGCGGCGGCGGCGGTGAAATGTTACTTCTCGGCGGGAATATTAATTTTCGGCGACCATTCGAGCCATTCTTTTTTCGCTTCGCTGTAAAGTGGGAACGCCATGCCATTGCGCGCCGGCTTCGATTCGGGATCCTCGGGCGTCGCGAACTCGACGCCGCCGGCGACAACCGAGCGGAGCGATTCGATTTTCAGCTCGATGCCGCGGAAAAGCCCGGCGTTGAAGTCGACGCCGCTCACGTTCCAAAACTTGGAGCCCGTGCGCACCAAGCCGGCATAGCGCTGGCGAATGAAGACGTTAACGTTCACGACTTTCGCGTCGTTGCTAAGCTGCGTATCCTGTATGACGCCCACGTCGACGCCGCGATAGTATACCGGCGAGTTGGGGCGCAGCGAGCCGGCGCGGGTGGTCACGAGAACCACCTTGAGACCGCGCCGCTCGAGGATGACCGGCGAGGTCTCCAGACCGACGAATTCTTTTTTCTCCGCGCCGGTTCCCGGCAGAACCTCGATGTGCGGGCCGGAGATGACGGTTCCTAGCCCGCTGATGTTGCCGAACCCTAGCTCCGGGCGAACGATCCAGAAGACCGACCCCTCGCGGGCGACGGAAACCCGCGCGCGCGTCAGACGCGCCGTGACGACCGCGTGATCGAGGTCGTCGGCCAGCGCAACCGTCGTCACCTGGCCGATCGGCACGCCCAGATGCTGGATCCATGTCTCGCCGGCCCTGATGCCGTCGGCGTCCTTGAAGACGATCGTGATCGTGGGACCGTACGCGCGCGAGCGCTCAAAAACCAGATAGCCGGCGACGATTGCGGCGACCAGCGGGACGACCCAGATGATGGGGAAGCTCCACCGCCGTTTGCGCACCGCAGCCCGGGGCAAATCGTCCGCGGTTGTCTCGGGGTACTGTTCGGGATCGCTCATTTGTTTTCCGGCTCCCAGATCAACTTGGGATCGAAGCTTGCCGTGGCGAGAATCGTGAGCACGACGACGCAGGCGAACGGCAGCAGGCCCGGACCCGGGTACACGCTGGCCAGCTGCTGCAATCTGACGAGGGCGACGAGAATCGCGAGGAGAAAAACGTCGAGCATCGCCCACGGGCCGATCGTGTCGATGAACTTGAAGATCCACGTCCGTTGTCGGCGGCGCGCTGCGGAGCCGAGCTTTGCCGTGATCGTCAGGTAGAAAAGTCCCACCAGCTTGAAAAACGGGATGACAATGCTCGCGAGAAAAACAATCACCGCGACCAGATATTGGTCGTCCTGAAACAGTCTGATGCAGCCGTCCCAGATCGTGTTCTCGGTATAGGCCCCGTAATAATACATGCGCAGAATCGGGTAAATATTTGCCGGCACATAAAGGATGAGCGCGGCGAGCGACAGAGCCGCCGTGCGAGCGAGGCTGTCGTGGCCGCGTCGCGCGAGAACGGCGCCGCAGCGGCTGCATTCCGCCACCATTCCCGGCGCGATTTCTGCCACTAGCTGCCGTTGGTTGCATGTCGGACAGAAGACGATGGTTTCCATAGGCAAAAGTGCTAAACAGTATAATAGGGAACCGCGTACGCGGCAACGGGGACTTCTATGTCTGCGCGCATCGAAGATTACGCACTCATCGGCGACTGTGAGACCGGCGCCCTGGTAGGCCGCGACGGGTCGATCGACTGGCTTTGTTTCCCCCGCTTCGACTCGCCCGCTTGTTTCGCCGCGCTGCTCGGCACGCCGGACCACGGCCGCTGGCTGATCGCGCCCGCGGGCGAGGTTCGTGCCGTCCGCAGGCGCTACCGCGCGGGCACTCTCGTTCTCGAAACCGAATTCGAGACCGCCGAGGGCGTCGCGACGGTGATCGACTGCATGCCGCCGCGCACGAAAAATCCCGATATCGTCCGCATGGTGGTGGGAAAGCGCGGCAAAGTTCGCATGTGCGTCGAGCTGATCATTCGGATGGATTACGGATCGCTCGTACCGTGGGTCAGACGCACCAAGCGCGGGCTCTACGCGGTCGGCGGCCCGGACGCGCTGCTGCTCACCACGCCGGTCGAACTCACGGGCGAGAATTTTCGCCATGTCGGGGAGTTCACGGTCTCCGAGGGACAGCGCGTGCCGTTCATCCTCACGTGGGGACCGTCGCATTTGCCGGCTCCGCCCCAGGAGGATGTCGAGAAAGAGATCGACGCGACGGAGAAATGCTGGCGCGAGTGGTCGCAGCGCTGCACCTATGAAGGCGAATGGCATGACCCGGTCGTCCGCTCGCTCATCACGCTGAAAGCGCTCACGTACGCACCGACGGGCGGTCTCGTCGCCTCGGTCACGACTTCGCTACCCGAATGCATCGGCGGCGTGCGCAATTGGGATTATCGCTATTGCTGGCTGCGCGATTCGACGTTCGCGCTCTACGCGCTCATGATGGGCGGGTATGCCGAGGAGGCCAAGGCATGGCGTCAGTGGCTGCTCCGCGCCGTCGCCGGCAAGCCGTCGCAGGCGAGCATCATGTACGGCGTAATGGGCGAGCGCCGGCTGCCCGAGCTGACGCTCGATTGGCTTCCGGGCTACGAAGGCTCCGCACCGGTGCGTATCGGCAACGCCGCATCGCAGCAATTTCAGCTCGACGTTTACGGCGAAGTGATGGACTCGCTTCACTTCGCGCGAAAAGTCGGATTAGAGCCCGACGAGAATACCTGGAATGTGCAATGCGCGCTGGCGAAGTTCGTCGAATCCGCGTGGTGCGAGCCCGACGAGGGAATCTGGGAGGTGCGCGGACCGCGGCGCCACTTTACCCATTCGAAGGTGATGGCCTGGGTCGCCCTCGATCGGGCCGTTAAAGCCGTCGATCGCTGCGGCCTCGAGGGACCGGCGGGGCGATGGGGTGAGGTGCGAGATAAAATCCATGCGGAGGTTTGCGCGCGCGGCTTCGATCCGCAGCTCGGGTCGTTCGTGCAATACTACGGCGGTAAAGAGCTCGACGCGAGTCTGCTGATGATTCCGTTGGTGGGTTTTTTACCGGCGACGGACCCGCGCATGGTGAACACCGTCAAGAAAATCGAGCAGGAGCTTGTCTACGACGGTTTCGTCAACCGCTATACCGAAGCGCCGCAGGTCGACGGGCTCCCGCCCGGCGAAGGCGCGTTCATCGCCTGCACTTTCTGGCTCGCCGATAATCTCGCGCTCCAGGGACGCCGTGCGGAAGCGCGCGATATTTTCGAGCGCATGCTCGCGATTCGCAACGAAGTGGGTCTGCTATCGGAAGAGTACGACCGCAGGCGGCGGCGTCTCGTGGGGAATTTTCCCCAGGCTTTCTCTCACGTCGGATTGATCAACACCGCGTGCAACCTGAGCCGCGGCGGCGGCCCCGCGCACGATAGAAAAGAGAGTTAAGACCTCTCATTTCCCCGCCAGCAGCGCCACTGGGAACGAGCGAAAAACATCGGCCAATCGCAGCCGCTTCTCGCCGCCGGCGCCGGCATCGATCTCTTCGCCGGTGAAAACATTGATCCAGCGCTTCGCGCTGCCCGCCGGCAGCGTCAGGGTGCTGTCCCGCCAGACATCGTTTCCCAGCGGCAGAGCGCCGGCCGGCGCCAGACGCGTGGTAAAGCGCGGAGCCGCGACCAGCGCGGCGCGTTCGCCGCTCCGGCGCAAAGACGCGCAGACGCTTTCTTTCATCTCGCCGCCGGCGTAGAGCGGCACATAGTCGCCGCTGCGAAACAATTCGTTCTCCTCGCGACGGAGATTCAGTCCCTTGTAGATTGTGTAAAGCTTGACGCGGCCGTCTCTCCAGCGCTCCAGCAATTCGCGGATGAGCCCGGCTCGGTCTTCTTTCTCCCTCCGCTTGATATCCGTCAAAATCCGCGCGCGCAGCTCGAAATCCACCGGTCTCCGGTTGTCGGGATCGACGAAGTGGAGATCCCACAGCTCGGTGCCTTGATAAAAATCCGGAATGCCGGGCGCGGCGACTTTGAGCACTGCCTGCGAGAGCGAATTCAGCATGCCGTGAAACGCGATCTTCTGCGCGAAAGGCAGAAAGTCGTTCAAAAAGGCTGTCGGGGGCTCGGTTTTGAGAAACTCTTCGGCAAAGCCGACGAACGCCTCTTCGTAGGCGATATCGGGCTTCAGCCACTCGGTGTGCACCTTCGCTTCGCGCACTGCTTTGATCATGTACGCTTTCAAGCGCTCGCGGTATTCGCCCGCGTCGCCGTCGAGCGGAAAGCTGCCGGCCAGCGTCTGGTATAGGAAGTATTCGTCGTTCGAGTCGGGAACGTCTCTTCCCTTCGCGCCGCTGCGTTTCGGATTGAGCCGCCGCCAGCCCGAAATTGCCTGATCCCACTCCGCCGGAAGCTCGGAGAGAACATTGATGCGCGCGCGCATATCCTCGCCGCGCTTGGTGTCGTGCGTCGCCGTGGCGCTGAGCGCGTGCAGCCAGCGCTTGACGCGCGATGCATTATACTGATGAAAGGTTTCGAGACCGACGCCGAAGCGACTGGGATCGCTGCCGACCTCGTTGAGCGAGACGAGGCGGTTGTAGATGTACAGCGCCGTGTCCTCGAAGCCCTTGGCCATCAGCGGACCGGTGAGCTGCTGAAAACGCATCACGAAGTGAATCCACTGGTCGCGCTCTTCGGGCGGCAGCGGCCGCGCGGGATCGAGAAACAGGAATCGCTCGATGAAGCTGAGCTCCAGCTGAAGACCCGGGTTCGACTCCTTCGCGCGGCTCACCGCCTCTTTCAGACGGAAGCGGTCCTCGTCGCTATAGTCCTCGCGGTTGACGTATGTGCGATAGATCGGGAAAAAGGCCAGCACCTCGACGAGGCCGCGCTTCAATCCGTAAAGCGTGATATCGCCCGCGTAGCGGTCGCGGCTCGATATCGCTTTCATCAGCCGCGCGAGCGAGTCGACGTCGCCAGCCATGTGCTTGCCGATGATCAGCCGCTTCTTCTCGCTGACGAGATCGAGATAAGGCGTGTGAAACTCGGCGAAGCGCCGGTAGATATCCGAAAACGCCGGCTCGTTTTGTTTATCGCAGAAGAGCCCATTCAGATAATTCAAAAACTGATAGCCGGTCGTGCCCTGAATCGGCCAGCTTTCCGGCAGCGGCTCGTCGAGCACGAGAATTTTTTCGACAGTCAAATAGGCGTCGCCGGCATATTGGCGCAGCCGACGGAGATAATTCGCCGGATCGTACAGACCGTCGATGTGGTCGACTCTCAAGCCGGTGAATTTTCCCTCGCGCACGAGCTGCAAAATCAGCGCGTGCGTGGCGCGGAAAACCTTTTCGTCCTCGACGCGGACGGAGATCAGCTCGTTGATGTTGAAGAACCTTCGATAGTTGATCTCTTCGGTCGCGACCTTCCAGAACGAGAGGCGAAAAAGCTGCTCGGTGAGAAGCTGATCGAGGGCGTTGAAGCTCTCCGGTTTGCCCGGCTCGCCGTTGAGCCGCGCGACGTTGCCCTCGATAAAAGTTTTAATCTCGCCGTTGCTGGTATAGAGCTCCCACAGCATGCGCTTGACGAAGCTGATTTGCGCCGCGCGGTCGGCCTCTTCCTCGTTCGCAGGCAGATTCTTCAGCACGTAAAGAACACCGAGCAGCTTGATGAAATCGGCATGGTCGCCGCCGAGCTTTCGCCGCAGGCCGCTGATGCCTTGGTTGAACACCATCCAGTACGAGTCGATGTAAACCGGCAGGCTTAGATTGTAATAGCGGACCTTGAGTCCATTCTCCCCGTATTCGAGCTTGATCTCACCCTTTTCCAGGGCCTCGCCGTAAAAGCTGCCCAAAAACGGCGCCAGAACTTTCCCCTTGATGCTTTCGTAAGGATACGTCCAGTCGATGTCGAAAAAATCGGCATAGGGAGAGGCCTGCCCGTTCTCCAGGATATCCATCAGCATGCGATTCTCGCCGTCGAACGCCATGTGGTTGGGCACGATGTCCTGAAGCCAACCCATGCCGCGCTCGCGAACATCGGCGATGAGCGCGTCGAACTCCTCCGGCGCGCCCAGTTCCGGGTTCAGACGATTGGGATCGACGACGTCGTAGCCGTGCGTGCTCCCGCCGCGCGCATGAAAAATCGGCGACGCGTAAACATCGGATATGCCCAAATCGTCCAGATAGGCGAGGATCGCCTTTGCCCGCGCAAACGGGAAGTCTTTGTGGAACTGCAGACGATACGTGGCGGTGGGAATTCGCGGGTCAGGCATGGCGCTCGCTCTGCGATGATTTGCGGCGCGCCCTAGGACGCGCCGACGGCTGCTCGCCGTTTGTCGGCTCGCCGTGCAGACGGAAAAGCGCAAACGATCGGCCCTCGAGATCGAAGACTTCGCCGGCGCGCCTCACCTGCTCGCCGTCTCGTCCGACCGGATGCCGGGTATCGAGCAAAAGCTCCCATCGAAGCCGCGGTTTGTGCGCCGGCAGCACGAACGGCAGCGGCTCATAATGCGCGTTGAGAAGAATCAAAAGCGAATCGCCGACGACGCGGTTGCCGCGCTCGTCGAGCTCTTCGATCGCATCGCCCGCCAGCCGCAGGCCGAAGCAGCGCGTCTCGGAATTGTTCCAATCGTCCTCGGTCATCTCTTTGCCGTCGAGGCGAAACCAGGTGAGGTCCTTGACCTCCGAGCCGCGGATCTTCCGGCCTTGAAAAAAATGGCGGCGCCGCAGCACCGGCTGCTCCTGAAAAATTTTGATCACATAGCGCGTGAATTCGAGCATCTCCTGGCGCGGGCGGTCGAGATCCCAGTCGATCCAGGAAATCTCGTTATCCTGGCAATAGGCGTTGTTGTTGCCGTTTTGCGTGCGGCCGATCTCGTCCCCCGCGAGCAGCATCGGCACGCCCTGCGACAGGATCAACGTCGAAAGAAAATTGCGGATCTGCCGCAGGCGCAGGGTGTTGATCGCCGGATCGTCGGTCGGACCCTCGGCGCCGCAGTTCCAGCTGAGGTTGTCGTTGTTGCCGTCCTGGTTGTTCTCGCCGTTCGCCTCGTTGTGTTTCTCGTTGTAGCTCACGAGGTCGTTCAGCGTGAAACCGTCGTGCGCCGTGACGAAGTTGATGCTGGCGTAAGGCTGCCGGCCGTTGCGGCCGTATAAGTCCGACGAGGCCGTGAGGCGGTACGCCAAGCTGCCTACCTGGCCGCCGTCGCCCTTCCAGTACCGGCGCACGGTATCGCGGTAAAGCCCATTCCACTCCGCCCACAAGACCGGAAAATTTCCGACCTGGTATCCGCCCTCGCCGAGATCCCACGGCTCGGCGATGAGCTTCACCTGCGAAAGGACCGGGTCCTGATGCATGATGTCGAAGAAGGCGCCGAGACGGTCGACCGCGTGCAGCTCGCGCGCGAGCGCGGCGGCGAGATCGAAACGGAAACCGTCGACGTGCATCTCGAGCACCCAGTATCGAAGGCTGTCCATAATGAGCCTGAGGACCTGCGGATGCGTCATGTCCAGCGTATTGCCGCAGCCGGTGTAATCCATGTAATAGCGCCGGCTGTCGGGAACGAGCCGGTAATACGACGCATTGTCGACGCCGCGAAAGCTGATCGTCGGGCCGAGATGGTTCCCCTCGCCCGTATGGTTATAGACCACGTCGAGAATTACCTCGATGCCTTCGCGGTGCAGCGCCTTCACGAGCGTCTTGAATTCGTTCACCTGCTGGCCCAAAACCCCGCTGTGCGAATAGCGCGCCTCGGGCGCGAAGAAGCCGATGGAATTGTAGCCCCAATAGTTCGTCAGCCCCTTGTCGATGAGATGCTTGTCGGTGACGAACTGATGCGCCGGCATCAGCTCCACGGCCGTGATGCCCAACTCGGAGAGGTAATCGATCACCGCCGGGCACGCGAGGCCGGCGTACGTGCCGCGCAGCTCGCGCGGCACCTTCGGATGGCGCGCGGTGAATCCTTTGACATGCGCCTCGTAAATCAGCGTGCGGTGCCAAGGAATTCGCGGCGGCGCATCGTCACCCCAGGTAAACGCAGGGTCGATCACCATGCACTTCGGCAAACCCGCCGCGCTGTCGAGCCGGTCGATGGAGAGGTCCGCCTGCGGGTGGCCGAATTTGTATGCGAAGAGCGAGTCGTTGACATCGATGTTGCCGGCGATCGCTTTTGCGTACGGATCGATGAGAAGCTTGGCCGGATTGAACCGGTGACCGTCGTTCGGCGCGTAGGGGCCGTGAACGCGATAGCCGTAAAGCTGCCCGGGCCGCGCCTCCGGCAGGTAGACGTGCCAGATGTGCGCGTTACGGTCGACCATGGGAATGCGAGCGGATTCACGGCTCGCGTCGGGGGTATCGAAGAGGCACAGCTCCACTTTGGTCGCGTTCTCGGAAAAAATCGAAAAATTGACTCCGGAGCCGTCCCACGTCGCGCCTTGGGGAAACGGGCTTCCGGTCCAGACGATCCAGCTCATCGCTCGCTCCTTCCGCTCACCGCCTCACGGCTGAACAATGCGAATGCGCGGCCGGCGATCTCGAACGTCGCCGGGCGTTCCGCGTCGATCCGGCGCTCGAGTGCGCTTCCCTTCCCTTGCCATTTCGCCTCCGCCGAATCGATCACTTTGCTCCAGCTTCCGGAAACGAATGAACTATCGAACTTATGCGGTGCCGCATCGAAGTTGTAGACGATCAAGCTCTCGTCGGCCGCACTCCAGCGCCGGACGAAGAGCAGACTCTTTTTCTCCACCGCGACCACCTCCATTGCTTCTTTGTCAGCCGACGCGAGGCTCGGCGTCTCTTTGCGCAGCCGGATCAGCTCGCGATAGAGCTCGAAGAGCGCCGCGTGCGGCTGCTTTGTGCGCAGATCGAGATCGAGCTTCGCGCTTTGAAACGTCGCCTCCGCCTGCGGGTCGGGCGGCTCTTCGGCCGAGTGGAACTCTTCGCGCCTTCCCTTCCGCACCGCCTCGACGAGCCCCGGGTCGCCGTGGCTGATGAAATAAGGAAACGGCGCGCTATCGCCGTATTCCTCGCCCATGAAAAGCAGCGGCAAATACGGCGCCAGCAGCACGGCGCCGGCGGCGAGCTTGGCCGACTCGAAGCCGGCGAGATGGATCAGGCGCTCGCCGCGCATGCGGTTTCCGACCTGATCGTGATTCTGTGAGAAGACGATGAAGCGTTTTCCCGGAATATCGCGCGAGTCGCTGCCGTGGCGGCGCTTGCGGAACGGCGAGTATTCGCCGGTATAGACGAAGCCTTCGCGAAACGCCTTGGCCAACTGATCGAGCCGGCTGTAGTCTTCGTAGTAGCCGACGCGGTCGCCGGTGAGAAGCACGTGCACGCAGTGATGGAAATCGTCGCTCCACTGAGAATCGAGGCCGAGGCCGCCGAGCTCGCGCGGCTTGAGCAGGCGCGCGTCGTTGTCCGCGCTCTCGGGCATGAGATAAACGCGGCGATTGAGCCGCGCGCTTTCCGCGTGCACGGCCTCGCCGAGCTCGAGCAGGAACGGCTGCGGCGAATGATCGAGAATCGCGTGCACGGCGTCGATGCGCAGCGCGTCGATATGGCAATCGCAGACCCAGTAGAGCGCGTTCTGGACAAAATAATTTCTCACTTGGTCGCTGTAAGGTCCGTCGAAGTTCACCGCCGGTCCCCACGGCGTTTTGTACCGCTCGGTGAAATAGCCTTTGGCGAAATCCCAGAAGTAGTTTCCTTCGGGGCCGAGGTGGTTGTAGACGACGTCGAGAACAGTAGCGAGACCCGTCTGGTGGCAGGCGTCGACCAACCGCTTGAGACCCTCGGGGCCGCCGTAGGTATTCTGCGCGGCGAATGGCTGCACTCCGTCGTAGCCCCAATTGCGTCCACCGGGAAATTGCGCAACGGGCATAAGTTCGACGGCGGTCACGCCGAGATCTCTCAAGTATTCGAGCCGCGGTATGATCGCGTCGAAAGTGCCTTCGCGCGTGAAGGTTCCGACGTGCACCTCGTAGATGATGTAGTCTTCGAGCGGCACACCCGGCCAGCCCTGATCGCGCCAAGCGAAATCGCTGCGGATGACTTCCGACGGACCGTGCACGCCGTCGGGCTGATGGCGCGATGCCGGATCCGGTCTCTCCTTCTCGTTCAACCGGAAAAGATACCGGCTGCCGGGCTCGACCCCGTCGACGACCGCGGCATGGTAGCCGCGATCCGCTCGCTCGAGAGGCGCCACGCGGTCACGCGGCGCCACGATGTGAACGTCGACGCGCTCGGCTTCCGGCGCCCAGACTTCAAACCGGCACTTCCCTGCCCCCACATAGGTGGCGCCCAGCGTCACAGGCAAATCTTTCCTACTATCCGTCATGACAGTTAAAAAACCTTGCGCCGGGACAACGGCCGGGGAAGGCTCAAACGTAATAGAATAGAATAACCGTAATTTCAGGCGGGAAAAAGACAGGCTGCGGGGATTTTCCAGGCTGTGTAGCTACCCGGCCTAGCCGCTCTTAAAATAAACTACCGCGAGCGGGGGCAGCGTAATCGTGAGCGAATTCGGGCGGCCGTGAATGGGATCCGAGCTTGCTTCGACGCCGCCGCCGTTCCCGAGGCCGCTGCCGTTATAAAATCCGGAGTCGCTGTTGAGGATTTCCCGCCACCAACCGCCGCGCGGCGCGCCCACGCGGTAATTCAGGCGCGGCACGGGAGTATAGTTGCATGCGATAAGGATGATGTCGTTCGTGGACTTGCCTCGCCGCATCAGGCTCAGTGTGCTGCCCTCCGCGTCGTTGCAGTCGATCCATTCGAAGCCGGCCGGATCGCAATCGTACTCGTAAAGCGCCGGCTCGCTTCGATAGATCCGGTTGAGGTCCCCGACCCAGCGCTTGAGCCCCTCGTGCGGCGCGTATTGAAGCAGATGCCATTCGAGGCTCGCGTCGTGCGTCCATTCGCTCCACTGGCCGATCTCGCCGCCCATGAAAATCAGCTTCTTCGCCGGCTGCGCGAACATGTAGCCGAAGAGCAGCCGCAAGTTGGCGAATTTCTGCCAGTCGTCGCCGGGCATTTTGCCGATGAGCGAGCGCTTGCCGTACACCACCTCGTCGTGCGAGAGCGGCAGCACGAAATTCTCGTGAAACGCGTAAAGCATCCGGAACGTCAGGTTGTTGTGATGGAATTTACGATGGACGGGGTCCTTCGACATATAGTCGAGCGTATCGTGCATCCAGCCCATGTCCCACTTGAGTCCGAACCCGAGGCCGCCCACGTAATTCGGGCGCGAGACCATCGGCCAGGAGGTCGATTCCTCGGCGATCGTCTGCGTGTCGGGATGCGTCTTATAGACCTCCTCGTTGAAGCGGCGGAGAAAATCGATCGCTCCGAGATTTTCCCGCCCGCCGAACTGATTCGGAATCCATTCGCCTTCCTTGCGCGCGTAGTCGAGATATAGCATGGACGCGACGGCGTCGACGCGCAGTCCGTCGACGTGGTACTCGCCGAGCCAGAACAGCGCGTTGCTGACGAGGAAGCTGCGCACTTCGTGGCGGCCGTAATTGAAAGCGTAGCTGCCCCATTCGCGATGCATACCCTGGCGCGGATCGGCGTGCTCGAAAAGGTGCGTGCCGTCGAAATAACCGAGGCCGTGCTCGTCGGTGGGGAAATGCGACGGCACCCAGTCGAGGATGACGCCGATGCCGTTCCGGTGCAGCACGTCGATCAGGTACATGAAATCCTGAGGCGTTCCGTAGTTCGCCGAAGGCGCGAAGTAACCTGTGATCTGATAGCCCCACGAGCCGAAGAAGGGATGGTCCATGATCGGCAGGAACTCGACATGCGTGAAGCCGGTCTCTTTCACGTAATCCGCGAGCTCCTGCGCCAGCTCGCGATACGAGAGCGAGCGGTTGCCCTCGTCCGGCACGCGGCGCCACGAGCCCACATGGACTTCGTAAATCGACATCGGCTTGTCGAGCGCGTTGTGCTCGCGCCGGCGCGCCATCCATTCGCTGTCGCCCCACGCGTAATCGAGGTCCCAGGCGATCGAGGCCGTGCGCGGCGGAATCTCATTGAAGAACGAGAACGGGTCGCTTTTATCGACCTGATAACCATACGTCCGCGAGACGATATGGTACTTGTAGAGACTGCCTTTTTTCACATCAGGAAAAAAACTTTCCCAAATACCCGAGCTGCCGCGCGGCCGAAGCGCATGCGTGCCTTTTTTCCAGTCGTTGAAGCTGCCGATGACGTAAACTTCGTATGCGTCCGGGGCCCAGACCGCGAAGTACGTTCCTTCCACGCCTTCGAAGCTGACGTGATGGGCGCCGAGCTTTTCGTACAGGCGAAAATGACTGCCTTCGTTGAACAAATAGAGATCGTGGTCGGTCAGCAAGCTGAAGTCGCGAAAAGCGCTCTGTCGCTGCGGCATGCTCATTTAGACATCCATCCTTCTTACTTAGTTTAGCCGGTCGGCTGAATTATCTCCAGAACGCCCCGGATCGGCACGCGAACCCATTCGGGGCGGTTATTCAGCTCGTAGGCGATTTCATAGATCGCCTTCTCGAGAATCAACAAGTCGAGCAGGACCTTCATCTCGTCGCGCGAACGCGGCAAAAAGGCGGACTGGCCCGCCGCAGCCAGATAGGATTTCAAGAATGCCGTTGAAACCCAGATATTCCAAAACCGCGCCCATGGCTCCAGTGCTGCAGCATCCTCGGCGCGAATCGCGCCGGCTCTCAAAGCCGTGATGGCGGCGTAGTTGAACGACCGAATCATCCCGGCGACGTCTTTCAGCGGCGAGCGTTTCCCGCGTCGCTCGCTCAGCGCGCGCGCCGGCTCACCTTCGAAGTCCGTGATGACGAAATCCTTTCCGGTGTAAAGAATCTGGCCCAGATGATAGTCGCCGTGGTGGCGCGTGCGCTGGCCGGTGATCTTGAGATCGAGTATGGCGCGCAGCCGGCGGTAAACTTCTTTCTCGTTGTCCAGCAGTCGCCGCGCCTCGGACTGTGCTTCCACCGGCAACTGCTTGAGCCGCTTGGCAACAAAACCGAACGTCTGCTTGGCTAACGTCCGCATGCCCTCGTACATCGAGCGGCGGTAAAAAGAGCTGAAGCCCTCGGGCGTGAACGCCGGGTCGGCGCCGTCCGACGCGAGCGCGACGTGCATTTCTCCTGTGCGCTGCCCGATCAGCTCCGCCGAGGAGAGATAGGAGCCGACCATCTCGTGCACGAGAGGCGGAAACGGCCTGTCCACGATGTCGAGGAGATGCTCCTTGGGCAGAGGCAGATAGGGGCCGTCGGCGCGGCGCGCGAGACAGGCGTCGAAATACCGGTGCAGGCTGTCGAGCGTATAACTCCACGCGTCGCCTTGGTTTTGCACATACCCTTGCAGAATACCGACGGCGATCGGCTCGCCCCGCTCGCGGCGGCATTCAATGGCGCCGGCAAACGCCGGAATATGCGTAAACGCCATTTTTTCCGTCAGGAACCGCCCGACTTCCACATCGGGATTAATTCCCTCGACGAGGCGCCGGAAGATTTTCAGCATGAGGCGGTCGCCGAAGACGATCGAGCTGTTCGACTGTTCGCGCTTGACCGGCACCGGCTCGAGAGGCGCTTCGAACGAACCCGCTATCTGCGTAAAAAGCGTGGAAATCGATCCAACGACCTCGCATTTCTCGGCGTGGACCTTTTCCCCCCGGGCGATCAGCTGCAGCAGCGATTTGCAAAACCGGGTGTCGGCGAGCGCGTCGTAGAGAATGCCTTCGGTCGCCTCGCCGCCGCGCACATGTATCTGCGCCACGGGCGCGGCGGCATTCGCTTGCGTTATTTCCTGCGCGCGCTCCACGCCGGCGAACGAAAGGGGAAGGAGATACGTTTCGGGCAGACCGCCGGCATATTGCACTTCCGCGAACAGCAGGTACGCCGTCGCGCCGTCGTAAGGCATGCGCAGCGCTTCGAGGATCTTTACGGCGCGCAGCTGTTTCGCCTTGCCGCCGAACCAGCGGCATTTTTGCAAGTAGTCGGGCAACAACCGCTCGAGCGCCGCGCGACTCCTCCCTTGCAGCGCCGCCTCCCACGAGCCGGCGACTTCGAGCCGCGGCAGCTCCACGGTGGAAGCGGGAGCGGCGATCTCCGCCGGATGCGGCGCCTCGAGCTTGAACCAGTAAAATGCGTGCGGGCCCAGCGTGAGAAAGTAAGGCAGCTCGCCGATCGCCGGAAACGCCGTGCGTCCGAAGAGCTCCACCGGCACCATGCCTTTGAAAGCCGACAGATCGAGCTCGGTGTACTGCACGAAGCGCGAGAGATTGGCGACAATGAGAATCATTTCGTCGCCGAGGCGCCGGAGAAAAACCAGCACCTTGCGGTTGTCGGTGTTCAGAAATTGAATCGCGCCGCGGCCGAATGCGTGAAAGTTTTTTCTCAGCTGCAGCAGCCGTTTCATCCACCAGAGAAGCGAATGAAGGTTTTGCTGCTGCGCCTCGACATTGATCGCTTCGTAGTGGTACTCGGGATCGATGATGACGGGCAGGAAAAGACGCTGCGGGTTCGCGCGTGAGAAGCCCGCGTTGCGGTCCGCGCTCCACTGCATCGGCGTGCGCACACCATTGCGGTCGCCGAGGTAAATGTTATCGCCCATACCGATCTCGTCGCCGTAGTAGATGATCGGCGTGCCGGGCAGCGACGCGAGCAGGCAGTTCAGCAGCTCGATCTTCCGCCGGTTGTTCCACAAAAGCGGCGCGAGTCGCCGGCGGATGCCGAGATTGATGCGCGCCTGCGGATCGGTCGCGTAAACCTTGTACATGTAATCACGGTCTTCGTCGGTGACCATCTCCAGCGTCAGCTCGTCGTGGTTGCGAAGAAAAATCGCCCATTGGCTGTTTTCGGGTATCGCCGGCGTCTGGTCGAGAATGTCGATGATGGGGTAATTGTCCTCCATGTGCACGGCCATGAAGATGCGCGGCATGACCGGGAAGTGAAACGCCATGTTGCATTCGTCGCCGGTGCTGAAATACGCCGCCGCATCCTCCGGCCACTGGTTCGCCTCGGCCAGCAGCATGCGGCCCGGATATTTCTGATCGACATAGGCGCGGAGCTTTTTCAAAAACTCGTGCGTCTCGGGAAGGTTCTCGCAGTTCGTCCCCTCGCGCTCGAACAGATACGGCACAGCGTCGAGCCGCAGCCCGTCGATACCCATTGCGAGCCAGAAGTCGAGCACCTGGAAAATGGCTTTGACGACGTCCGGGTTGTCGAAGTTGAGATCCGGCTGGTGGGAGTAGAAGCGGTGCCAATAGTACGCTTTGGTGAGCGGATCCCAGGCCCAGTTGGAGACCTCGTAGTCTTTGAAGATGATGCGCGCGTCCTGGTACTTTTCCGGCGTCTGGCTCCAGACGTAAAAGTCGCGCTCGGAACTGCCCGGCGCCGCCCGGCGCGCGCGCTGGAACCACGCGTGCTGGTCGGACGTGTGGTTGATGACGAGCTCCGTGATGACGCGCAGCCCGCGCTTGTGCGCCTCGGCGAGGAATGTCTTGAAATCGTCCAGCGTGCCGTAGTTCGGATGCACGGCGGTGTAATCCGCGATATCGTAGCCGTCGTCGCGGAGCGGCGAGACGTAGAACGGCAGGAGCCACAGAGCCGTGACGCCGAGATCCTGCAGGTAGTCGAGCTTTTCCGTGAGCCCGCGAAAATCGCCGATGCCGTCTTCGTTACTGTCACGAAAGGCGCGGACGTGAAGCTGATAGATGACCGCGTCTTTGTACCAGAGCGGGTCGTCGCCTATGAGATTGTCTTCGCCGGGTCGCGTCCGTTCTACCATGGTGTCGCCGCGGGTTGTGTCTACCGTACAGTGGGAGGCGCCGAAGCGTCCGGCTCGACGCGCAAAATGTGCGCCGGTATCGCGTCCGGCCGGAGCTCGACATAGTTGCGCGCGCCGCGCCAGGCGTAGCGCGCGCCGGTCAAAAGATCATGAACGTGGAATGCCGAACCCGGCTTTACGCCGATTTCCTCGAGCGTGAGATCGACCCAGCCCGACTGCACGTATTTCCAATCGAGATTGACGACCATCAGGAGCACGTTCGAGCGGTCCGGCGTCCGCTTGCTGTAGCAAATCATCTGCGGATTATCGATCGCATGAAAGCGCAGCCGGCGGTCGCTTTGCAGCGCGGGGTTTTCCTTGCGAATGCGATTCACCGCCGCGATGAAATCTTTCAAACTGTCGGGTTTTTCGAGATCCCAGCGCTTGATCTCGTATTTTTCCGAGTTCAGATATTCTTCGCTGCCCGGCTCTTTCGGCCGATTCTCCATCAACTCGAAAGCAGGCCCGTAAATGCCGCAGTTCGCGCCCAGCGTTGCCGCGAGCGCATATCGCGCCGTGAATGCGGGCCGTCCGCCCTGCTGGAGATAATCCATCAAAATGTCCGGCGTGTTCGGCCACAGATTAGCGCGGAAGTACTCTTTCATCTCCGTGTCGGTCAATTCTTCAAAATACTCCACCAGCTCGACTTTCGTCCGCCGCCATGTGAAATAGGTGTACGATTGCGTGAGCCCGCTCTTCGCGAGGCGCTGCATGATCTTCGGTCGCGTGAAGGCCTCGGAGAGAAACAGCACGTCGGGAAACTCCTTCTTCACCTCGCCGACGAGCCAGTCCCAGAAGCGAAACGGCTTGGTGTGCGGGTTATCGAGCCGAAAAATCCGCACGCCCTGCTCGGCCCAGTAGACGATCACGCTTTTGAGCTCTTCCCACAATTCGCGCCAAGCGCGCGTCTCGAAGTCGAGCGGCACGATGTCTTCATATTTCTTCGGCGGATTCTCCGCGTACTGGACCGAACCGTCCGGCCGCTTGCGAAACCACTCCGGGTGCTCCTTCACGTACGGATGATCCGGCGAGCATTGAAAAGCGATGTCGAGCGCGACTTCCATCCCGTGCTCTTTCGCTCGCGCGACGAGGCGCTTGAAGTCATCCAGCGTGCCGAGCCGGTGATCGATCGATTTGTGGCCGCCCTCCTCCGAGCCGATCGCCCACGGGCTGCCGGGGTCGGCCCCGGACGCGGCGAGCGCGTTGTTTTTTCCCTTGCGATGCGAGCGGCCGATCGGGTGGATCGGCGGCAGGTAGAGGACATCGAATCCCATAGATGCGACGTACGGCAGGCTCCGCTCCAGATCGCGGAAGGTGCCGTGCGCGTCGGGACGATTGCCGAACGAGCGGGGGAAAAGCTCGTACCAGGTGCTGAAGCCCGCGCGCTCCCGATCGACCGTGACCGCGAGGTTCTTCTCGTACCGCGTGGCGAAGCGGCGGTCGGGATATTTTTCTACGAGGCGGATGAGCTCTGGATCGACCGGCGCCCCGTTTTTTTTCTCGGCCTGAGAGCCGAGCAGGTCCGCGCCGGTCTTCATCCTGTCCTTATCCGCGCCTCTCGCCCGGCGGGCCGCCTGCCGCACGAGCGCGGCGCCGGCCAGGAGATCCGACGAGACGTCCTGGCCCGCCGCAATTTTCTTTTCCAGCCCCTGGCGCCAGCTGCCAAAGCGGTCGATCCATGCCTCGATCGTGTAGCTATAGCGCCCTATGCGCTCGAGCGTAAAAGCGCCGCGCCAGCGGTCGTTCCCGAGCGGCTCCATGGCGGTTTCGATCCAGTCGTCTTTTTTACGGCCGCGGTGCTTTAGCACGGCGCGCACCAGGTCGTGGCCGTCGACGAAGATATCCGCCTCGACGGTTACCGTCTCGCCGACAACACGCTTGATAGCGAAGCGTCCGCCGTCGATCTCGGGCTCGACGTGCTCGATGACGGCGCGCTGTCGCCCGTCCGCCGGGAATCGCCCCATTTGTCCTATCCTCCGGTTAGTCCATCGTCGTGGGCGGTTTTATCGTCCGCGGCGACGCGCCGCAACTGAAGTCTCAGCGTCTGAGGCCTGACTTCTTCGACCGTGATCTCGTTCGGATGGCGGATACTCTGCGGCGTGATCATAAACGTCCGGCGGCCGGTCTCGGCCGTGGAAGCATCCACCATCACCTTGAGGCGCTTGGGGTGGAAGAAATAAAAAGCCCGGCGCGGTCCGGAAAAAGTGGCCTCGACCTCGGTCGGTTGAAACGACTCGAGCTCGTAATCGGCCGGGATATTCTGGATCTGAACCGGAATACGATACGTCGCCTCCATCACCTTCGCGCCGGGGACGAAGACGTACCAGAAGCCCACGGCCATGGCGACCGCGATCGCCTTCGCCTGCCAATTCTCACGCACGTGCTTGACCGGTATCCATTTCCAGATGCGCCGCCCCTCAGGCTCTTCTTTCTGTAGAAACCTTTCCAATAGCCCGACCAGCTCTTGAGGATTTTCCAGGCGATGGAGGCGGCCGTCCCGCGCCGCGGAGATCGTACCGCGCTGCTCGGAGACAACGATCGCCAGCGCGTCCGTGAGCTCGGCGATCCCGAGCGCCGCGCTGTGGCGCGTGCCCAGGGTGGCGAGCTGCCGGAGATCCTTCGAGAGCGGAAGATGCGCGGCAAAACGCGTCACGCGGTCGCGCTCGACGATGACCGCGCCGTCGTGCCCCGGCGAATGCGGGTCGAAGATACTCCTAAGCAGCGGCTCGCTGACCTTGCCGTCGAGCGGGATGCCGCCCACGATATGGCGCGCGAGCGGATCGTTGCCTGATACGACGATCAGCGCGCCGATGCGGTCTTTGGCGAGATCGGCCGCGGTGCGCACGAGCGCGTTCGCCGTCTCTGATTGCAGCTCGAGGCTGCCGCTCGACCGCCAACTCCAGACCGCGACGCGCTCGAAAATCTGCCTGAGCTCTTCTTGGAAGATGACGACGATCATGATCAGGAAGATCGCGAAGAAGCCCTGAAAGATCCATGCCGTCAGCTGGAGCTCGAATTGCCGGGCGATAAGATAAACGATGGCGAGTACGAAAATCCCTCGCAGCACGAATGCCGCGCGAGTCGTTCGGAGCCACACCATGGCGGTGTAGACGAGAATGGCGACAAAGAGGATGTCGATTATGTCGGAGATCGTTGCAAACGTTCCGATCATCGGCCCTCCCGAGCAGCTTTTAGGGTAGCAGTTTGCAGAGACCGTTCAATGCGGGCGTGGCGGCGGTAAAAAAACAAACGGGCCCCCTTCCGGGAGCCCGTTAGGACGCTAACGCGCCCATATACACGATTCAATTTTTTTGCTTTGGCTGCCCGCGCCCGGCGTCAGGTATTCCGTACCGCGGTCGCTTGAGAGTAAGCCTTCCTTCTATCTTCGATCGGAGCGCCGATCTTGTGCCTTCTAGGCACGATAGTTGAGGCTACTGTTTACCGGCCGCGCCGGGGTACCATGTCGCGAGGCCGCGGGCGTTTTTGGCCCGGCGGAATTCCCTCGTCCATGATTAACCTCTTGTCTTCACCTTAACGTCCGCGACAAACTTGTCAAGAGAAAAAAAATTTTCTTAAGGTTTCTGAAAATTCCCTCATGGTCGAGCTCGGCTACGAAACGGTTGTCGATGAAGCGCTCCGCGGCCCGCGCGCGCCTCGCACTTCGAGCACCCCTTGGGGTCGACGCGAATATCCATTCGATATCGGCGCGCATAGACAGAGTAGAGTTTTTCTAGGAGGTCGGAGTCCGAAAGTTTCATATACTTGCTGAACATCCGCATGACGAGCTTTTTATCTGTCCGGGCTCGTGTAATTGCTTCGACGGCGCCTGTTCGAATGTGATCGGGTGCTGCAGATAGGTCTTGAGCCGTGAAAAAATCCCCACTGCCCGTCCGCATGAAGTCGTCCAAGATCGTCGCGAATTCGACGACAGCGACCGCGCAGCGTCTTGAGAAGTTGGATAAAAGAAAGGACGCGTTGTCCGCTCGCGCCCTTACGATGGGATCAACGACGGGTAATAAGCTTCGCGAGTCTCTCCGCGATGATTCGCTCGGCCTCCGCCACCATACTTTCGATAACCTCGCCCGCCGGCCTGATCGCGTCGATGAGGCCCGCGTCCTGGCCGAAGAAAAGCGGCGCATTGGCCGCGTCGCCTTGCTTGCGCGCATCCGCCACTGCTTGCGCGATCGCGCGCTGCTCGCGGCGGACGGCCCATTCGCGTCCCGCCCAGCGCTCGATGAAGCGATTTCGACCGACACGCGACATGGCGCCGGGCCAAACGCGGCCCGACGCGAGATCGGGGATTTCGGTCAGCACCGTATCGTGGCCGTCGCTGTCGACGATCGCCTGCTTGAAGTTGGGATGCAGCGGCGACTCGTGCGTCGCCAAAAGACGCGTGCCGACGAGAACCCCTTCGGCGCCGAGCGCAAGCGCCGCGGCGAGGCCGCGGCCATCGGCGAAGCCGCCCGCGGCGAGCACCGGCAGCGGTGCGACCGCGTCGACGACCATGGGCACGAGCGGCATGGACGCCATCCACGCGACGTGGCCGCCGGCTTCGGTGCCCTGCGCGACGATGATGTCGGCGCCGGCTTCGGCGGCGCGGACGTTCTCGAAGACTTCGCCGCCCATGTACATGACTTTGCAGCCGGCCGAATGAGCGCGATCGAAATAGGCGCGGAGATCCTGGTCGGGGCGCGCCCATGCAAAAGACGCGACGGTAGGCTTCGTATCTAAGGTGACGGAGAAACGTTCTTCGTCGACTTCGAAAAGCAGGTGATTGATGCCGAAAGGCTTATCGGTCGCGCGGCGGATTGCCTCGACTTCTGCCCTGAGCCTACTGCCGTCCATCCCCGAAGTGCCGAGAATCCCGAGACCTCCGCTATTTGACACCGCCGCAACCAGCGGCGCGCCGGTCGCGCCGCCGCCCATTCCGCCGAGCACAATGGGATGGCGTATTTCGACAAGCGAGCAAAAGCGCGTCTGGATCATCGTGTTGTTTGGGGCTTTTTGCCCTCACCGGCTTTGACCGGTTTTGCCATTTGACGCGCGAGCCTGCCGGCGGCGATGTAAATCGGCGCATCCGGATTGGCCTTGCAGAAGTCGTCGACCCAGGAGAGCGGAGCCGTGCTGTCGGGCGGGACGATTTGCTTCGATATGTCGCGCCAGTTATAGCCCGAGATGAAACCGAAGAGCCATTGCCGGTACTGATAGCGCGCGCTCGGCTCTTTGATCGCCTGCGTCCACTGTTTGCATGTGTCGCCGCCGGCTCCAACCGTCGTAATCTCCGGCCATGTCGCCGCGTCACCGGCTCCGGCCAGTGCGCCAAGCAGCAGGGTAAACCGGGTTGCGCGGAGAATTCGGCCGATGCGCATCTATCGCTCCGCGGCGACCTTGAGCTCCATCGAGCCGATTTTGTCGATCGTGCCTTTCAGGCGATCGCCGTCCGCTAATTTTTTCACGCCCGCCGGCGTGCCGGTGGTAATTAAATCGCCCGGCCGAAGCGTCAGGCAACTAGTCAGAAAGCGGATGTGCTCGCGAATGCCGCAGATCATGTCGCTCGTGTGCGCCGTCATCGCCGGCTTGCCGTTCTGCTCGACGTTGATCGAGAGATCCTGCGGCTCCTCGATCTCGTCCCTGGTGACGATCCACGGCCCGAGCGCCGTGAACGTATCGAAGCCTTTGCGAATGTTGCGCGTGTTGTGCCGGCCGCGGCCCCAGGGGTCGCGCTGGCTCAAGTCCCAGCAGATCGTGTAGCCGAAAACGTAGTCGAGCGCTCGCTCTTCGCTCACCTTGCGCGCTTTTTTACCGATGACGGCGCAGAGCTCGCATTCGAAGTCCACATCTTTCGATATCTTCGGCAGGATTACGGTGTCGCCGGGTCCGATGATCGACGAAGTCGGCTTCAGAAAAAATTCGGCCATGAGCTCGTCTTTGCTGAGTTCGGCGCGGTCCGCGCTCCCCATCTTGATCTTCATCTCCGCCTGATGCGCGCGGTAATTCGCCGCCGCCGCCCAGAGCGACGGCGGGTTCGTGATCGGCGCGAGCAGTTTCACGGAGGCGAGCGGCAAAGGCGTGGCGCTTTTCAACGCGCCGCGCGCGGCTTCCAGCGCGCCGGCGCGATTAGCCAACGCGTCGACGACCTCGACCATGGTATAGCCGTTTCGCACGTGGCCGCCGCGCACCAGCGCGTCGCCGATCGGGTAGACCTTGTCGCCCTCGACGACGCCGGCCTCGTTCTGGTTATAATGGCAGATTTTCATCTTTCCTCCCGATTCAACGGCCCGCGTTAAGGCAGCCGCCCTTCACGGCGGAGCTCCTGCTGCGCGAGCTTCAATATCCGAGTGTCCACCGCCTTGTCGACGGTCATTGACTTATCCACGACGCCATTGCGGACGTCCTCGTCGAGGATCTGTTGCAGGCCCTCGGTGCCGACGGAGAGATCGGACGTGAGAGCCGGGGCGAAAAGGTCGTACGCCTTATTGATGATATCCGGCTCGCTCTTCAAGCCGGACTCGTACCCCATTTTGATCGCCTCGGCTTTGTTCGTCTTCGCGAAGCGAATGCCCAGAACGAGCGCTTTCAAAAACCGCTTGGCGGTCTCGGGATACTTGGCCAGCACTTCGCTGCGCGCGACGAGGATCGTCTCGGGAATCGGCAGCGCCTCTCCGAGATTGACGATCATCGGATATCCTTTGGCCATGAGCCGCACTGCGTCGTCCGGGGAAAACGGCGCCGCCGAGATCAGCCCGTTCTCGAGCGCGATAGCGCGCATCGTCGTGTTGCCGACCGCGCGCAGCGTCACGTCCCTTCCCGGCTCCATGCTGTTCCGTTTGAAATAGCTCTGCATGGCGAACTCGGAGAAGGCGCCCGCGCCGGTGACACCCACAACCTTCCCCTTCAGGTCGGCGAGACCTTTCACCCCCTTGGCGCCGATGACGACGTAATTGACGGCATTCGAGATCGAGCCGATGATCACGGCGTCGAGGCCGCGCGCGCGCGAGCGCATGATCGCCTGGGCCCCGCCGATGCTCCCGAAATCCGCGTCGCCAGAGACCAGCGCCGCGATCGCCGCCGGCCCGCCGCGGATGAAGATCGACTCGACGGAGATGCCCTGTTCCTTATAATACCCCTTCCGCTCCGCCACGCGCCCCGGCAATGCGCTGTTCCACGAAAGGCTCACGGTCACGAGACGGACGGTTTTCTTCTCTTGCGCGTCGACGCTCGCTTGCAATCCAAGCAGCGCGATGGCGACGGCGGGGATAATTTTGAGTTTTGAATTTTGAGTTTTGAATTTCAAATTCATAATTCAAAATTCATCGGTTCAAGATTATCTAAATCTAATCTGTAACGAATTGCGGCGCAACCGGAATCTCGCGCGGGATCTCGCCCATCTCGGCGAGCATCTTCATCTCCGCCTCGGCGATTTTTTTCTCCATATCCGTGAAGGTGAATTCGATCTTGGGATAGCGCGCGGAGGACAGCACGGCCTCGCGCTCGCCGCCGTAACGCTCGATGAATTTATCGGCGACCTCCGCCAGGTGCTGCTCGCTGTAGGCGATCGAGGCCTTGCACGCTGCGAGCAGTCTGTGCCGGAAATCGGGCTGCTCGCGCAGGAGCGGCTCGCGCACAGCGACCATGTGCTTGATCATCTCGGGAAAGCCGGTGAGCGCGCCCCATGCCTCGCCGTCGGAATAGAGGCGAACGACGGCGGGATCGTTCTCGCCGCGAAAAAAGAACTGATCGATCAGCACGACCGCGTCGGCCTTGCCGGTTTTCAAAATATCGAGCAGCTCTTCCTGCGGATGCGATTCCCAGCGGAGCGTCGAGAGATCGACGCCATAGCGGTGCTTCAAGAGATAGCGATGCACGACGTGCGGCGTCTTGTGATGCGTCGCGATGAGCCGACCGGCGAGATCTTTCGGCGTCTTCACCGGACCGTCGGCGCGGACGAACATGCCGTTGCCCTTGACCGTCGACTTCCATTCCGTCGAGATGCCGCGGATCGGCGCGTCGTCGATGCGGCAGCGGAGAAAATTCGGCAGGTAGAGGTTCGCCGCCTGCACGTCCCCTTTGATCAGCGCTTCCTCCTGCGCGCGGCTCGGCGGATCGGGCACCTCGATCACCGACATCGTGAAGCCCTCCGGCTTCACGATACCCGCCGCGATGGCGTAATAAGTCCGGAACATGCAGAAGCGGTTGCGATAATGGGCGAAGGTGATGTGCATGCTATTTCAACCCCAGCTCGGCGCGCGTCTTGGTGCAGACGTCGTAAGCAGCCATCGCGTAGACTTTGGTGCAGTTGATCATGTTCGTAATGCCGACGCCGCGCCGCAGACCTTTGGGATTGTCCCATTCGGTGATCTCCGGCTCGGTCGGATCGATGAGGTGCGTGCCGAAGCCCGGCCCGTAGGTGATCGCCGGCACGCCGTAGGCGTTGATGCGCGACCCGTCGCTCGTGATGCCGTAGCGCTTGGGCGACGGATCGGGCGCCGGCTTGCCGAAAATCTTCCGGTGCGCCTGGTCCATGACCTGAACGACTTTCTCGTCCTTCGAGATCTCGTAGCCATAGGTGGAGAGATAGAGCTCGACCTTGGTCGTGATGTCCTTTTCTTTTTCTTCGACGCGCGCGCAGACCTTCTCAAGCGCGCGCTGGATCGCCATCGTCGGCGTCTTCGGCAGCGTCTTGACGATTACATAGAGCTTCACCGAAGGCTGCGTGCCCGGCTTGAACGGGTTGCCGCCGTCGATCGCGCCGATCTGCACCGTCGGGAGCATGAATGGGTGCTTGTACTCCTGCTGGTATTCCTTCTCCCAGTCCTGGATCGCCTGCGCAACCTTGCCGGCTTGGAGGACGAAGTTCTCGTATCTGCCGTCGACGGTGACCTCGGCCCAGATGAGGCCGGCGTTGCCGATCTGGAGCTGCAGACCTGTCGGCTCTCCGATGATGCACATGTCGGCCGTGACTCCGTGATCCATCATGTAGCGCGCGCCGACGCCGGCGCCCCGGTAGGTCTTGCCGGAAAAGCGGTTCACCTGCGCCTTTTCGATCTCGCCGACGACGCCGGAGATGATGATGTCGCCCTTGAGCGCGACGCCGGCTTTCTGCAGCATCTCGACGGCGACGATGTAGCACGGGAACGCCGCCTTCATGTTGACGAGCCCGCGCCCGTAGATTCGGTCGCCCTCGACCTTGGTCTCCTGCGGGTTGTCGAAATGGTCCATGTGGGCATTGAACATGAGCGTCGGGCCGCCGCCCGAGCCTTTCAGCGTGCCGATCACGTTCGGCCTTCCTTCCTCGACCTCCTGATATTTGACCGTCATCCCAAGGCGTTCGAACTCGCTGCCCAGGTAATGCGCGATGTTGTACTCGTCGCCCGTGATGCTCACAGTATCGGCACAGTTCTTGGCAATCTCGATGAGGCGGTTCCGGTCGAGCTGCGTGAGAACTTTATCTTTCAGGTTATCATCCATTGCTCTTCTCCTCCTTCAATTCAGACCCATTGTCAAACATAAAGATTGATCTAATCGGACGCATAAAACTGTAGCCGGCGTTATCGATGCCGCAGGACTTCCGACTTCGCCGCCGCGATCCTCGGTTGCATGGAAGACAGACGCGCGAGAATCGCCTCTTCGTCGATCCGAGTCAGCTTCCTCTCCAGCATCACAGCCTCTCCGTCCACGAAAACGCTTTCCACAGAATTACCGTCCTCGCAAAGCGCCAGCTCGCTGATCGGATCGTTCGGCGGCTGAAGAAAGATGGAGGGATTCAAGATCGCGAGATCCGCTTTTTTTCCTTCCTCGATCGATCCCACCGCTCCGTCTAAAAGCGCGGCTTTGGCTCCGCCCATCGTCCCCATCTCCAAAGCTTCCGCGGGAAGAATCCATTCCTCGGCAGCCCAGTGCGTTCTCGGCAGCAGCACCGCGAGCTTTATTTGCTCGAAGATCGAATAAACGGTCGCGGCGTTGACGCTATCAGCGCCCAGGCCGACCGCCAGGCCTCGCGCGAGCATCTTTTTCACGGGCGCCACGCCGCTGCCGAGTTTCATGTTGCTCGACGGATTGTGGACGATTTTGACATCGTGCCGCTTGAGAATGTCGAGCTCGTCATCTTCGAGCCATATCGAGTGGGCCATGGAAACGTTCGCGCTGAGAAAGCCGATCTCCTCCAGATGATTGACGATCGGCTTACCGTAGAGCTGCCTCCCGATCTCCGCGTGCCTCCTCGTCTCCGCGAGGTGCGTATGGATGCCGACCCCGAGCTCCGCAGCCATCTCCTTACAGCGCGCCAGCAGCGGATCGCTGCATCGCTGCGGCGCCGATGGCGCCAGCATCAAGGAGAGCCTGGAATCCGGTCCTGCAGAGCGCCGTGCGACGTCGCGCGCGAGATCGATCCAGGAGTCTCCGGCCGGGCCGTCGATAGCGATGTCCGGATTGTCCGGAGACTGATCTTTGAACGAGAGCGCCAGAATCCCCCGGATACCGCTGTCCGAAAGCGCCCGCCAGGCCGAGTCTACGCATGCCTCGCAGTCTCGTGCCGGGATCGTGAACATGTTGAGGACCGTCGTCACGCCGTGACGGATGAGCTCGATGCAGGCCGCGCGATGAATCAAATCGATGTCCTCGGCCGACGCGCCGAATGCCTTTTCGGTCGCGCTGGATTTCCGCGACCACGACTCGAATGAGGTTTCGTCCCATAGCCCCCGCTGAAACATGCCGGTGAGATGCGTATGCGCGCTCACCAGGCCCGGGAGAACGATTTTGCCGGCGCAGTCGAGCACGCGATCGGCCTGTAAATCCCGCGGCGACGCACCGCGAAATATCTGCGCGATGCGGTCGTCCTCGATGAGGACATCCGATCCGTGCAAGACCTCTCCGGCCGAGCTCATGCTTACGACCGTTCCCTGTTTCAATAATGTCCGCACGGAATTTAAAACCTGCCACTGCGGCACCGCCCGCGCGAGCCCGCTTCGCTCATTTCGCCTTTTTCAGCTTCTCGACGAAGCCCTCGTTGATCAGCTTTTGCACCACCGAATTGTCGTAGAACTCCTCGGGTTTTCGCGTAGCTGTTTTTGCGGCGGCGTTAGTCTCAAAGTTACGATGAAACTTTTGTTTCAACTATCCCAGCGAAACTTTCTTGTCAACGCCGCTCGTCTGAAATCGTCACCATAGGGTTTCGCGCATCCGAGATGACCATTCGCTGCATACTCGCGACCGCGGCCAATAACGAGGTCGGTGGAATGCTGCGATTGGGGACGAGTAGTTCTCGGGGAGACGTCTTAAGGCAGGCTTCAGTTATCGGAGCGCGTCGTCTGCTCTGATCTTTCGCATCCTAAAAATTTACCGATTCGCCTTATCGGACCTCTTTGGCGATCTTTTGAGAAAATCCTTCGCGCTCGAGCTCTTGCAGCAAACTGTTGTCGTACAAATCTTTCGCGCTCTTCGCTCCGGGCTTTTCCGTCGCCGCGAGGCCGGCTTCGATCACCGATGGATCGGTGAAAGGCATCGCCGGAACGTTCTTGGCGAAATAATCATAGGTCTGCGAGAGAATCTGCGGGTCGTTCTGTTTTGTATATTTCGCTGTCACCTGCATCGCGTAATCTTTTTTCTGCTTGAAGATGTGCAGCCCTTCGATCAATGCCATTAAAAATCTTTTCGCCGTCGCGCGGTCCTGCGCAACGGTCGCGCGGCGTGCGGCGATGACCGACGTGGGATATTTGATGCCGAGCGCGCCCAAGTCGGCCATGATGTGGAGTCCGCGCGCGGCGGCTGTGAAGAGCGCGGGCGGCGCGACGGCGGCAGCGGACACGCTGCCCGATTCGACGGCGGCGATCCTCAGCGCGTCGGGACCGGCCTGAATGAAGGTCACGTCTTTCGGGCCGAGCCCGAGCTTCTCGATGGCGGCGCGGATCGCGACCTCCTCGATGCCGCCGATGCGCGATACCGCGGCGCGCTTGCCTTTCAAATCGGCCGCGGAGCGGATACCGCTGCCCGTGATCAAGCCGTAAGGCATCAGTCCGTAAACGGTGGCGAGGATGACGATGTCGGCGCCCTGGACCGCGGCTTGGATCGGCGACGCGGCGCCGAGATAGGAGAAGCGGATCTCGTTCGCCATCACCGCCTGAATATTCGTGAGGCCGCCGGAGATAAGGACGAGATCGGTGTTCAACCCGTATTTCTTGAACATTCCCGAATCGTAAGTTACCCAGAATGGAATGTTCTGCCCCGAGTTCCCCGAATAGCTCAGGTGGACGGTTTGCGCGCGCGCCGGCTGCGCGCATGCGAGCGCCGCCGCCACGGCGAGCGCAACAACAAAAGTTGTGGACGAATTCCTCATACGCTTTTGAATGAACACTTACCTTTAAACCAGCGCCGCGCCAGGGTCAACCGCGCGAAGCGAATTGACGCCGATGCGCATTTCGCCTAAAATTTATCAAATGCTTCTCGGACTCGACGTGGACGGTGTGGTGGCGGATTTTCTCGGCCCGTTTCTCCGCTTCGTCGAGAAAAAAACCGGTTGCGGGCCGATCGCACCCGACACCGTCGTCGATTTGAGCTACAAAGGCCATCCCGTAATCACCGACGCCGTCCTGGAACAATGTCTCGCGGCGCTCGCCGACGAGCCCGATTTCTTCGACCGGCTCGTGCCGCTGCTGGCGCCGGTCGAATGGCGCGCGCTCGACGAGTTGAGCCGCGCCGGCCGCCTGGTTTTCATCACGCACCGGCAGGCAAGCGAAGGCCGCGACGTTCAGCGGCTCACCGCCGACTGGCTTACGCGTCATGGCGTTTCCGATCCGATCGTCCATTGCACGGCGGATTACAAGTCGAAGATCGTCGAAAGCCTCGGCGTCGACATCTTCGTCGACGACCGCCACGAGAACTGCCGCGACGTCGCGGAAAACACGCGCGCCGCGGTCTTCATGCCGGACCGGCAGTACAATAGATTTTTTCATCACCCGAGAGTCACGCGGTTCGGCCGGTTCAGCGAGTTTTTAGACCACGTCCGATAACAAGGAGGCTCGATATGTACGGTTGGCGCGCGCGAGTCGGACACGTCGCCCCATCGCGCGGCGACGTTCTCGTCTATGAATTTTACCGCATGCTGCCGGAAGGCTTCATGCTGCTCAACACGACGGGAACGATCCGTCAGCTCGTCGACACCGATTTCGACAAGCAGCTCAAGCGCATCGAGGAGGCGGCCGTCGATCTCGCCGAGAACGGCTGCGACGTCATCATCATCGGCGGCTCGCCGCTTTTCACCAAGCTCGGCTACGGCAGCGACATCGAGGTCGGCCGGAGATTATCGGAAAAGGCGAAAGTGCCGGTCTTCGCCGGCATCACCGGCGAAGTCGAGGCGCTGAAGCGCCTCGGCATCAAGAAGGTCGTCGTCGCGACGCCGCACGAGGACGAGCTCAATCAAAGAATGAAAAAATTCCTCGAAGCTTCCGGCTTCGACGTGCTGAAGATCGAGGGCTACGGCATCCGGAAGAATTCCGAGATCGCCGAGCTCTCCGAGCACGCGGCCTACAAGATCGCCAAGAAATTATACGAGAAAGCGCCCGAGGCGGACGGCGTCTTCGTCCCCTGCCCGCGCTGGCCGACGATCGGCGATGTCGCGCTGCTCGAAAGCGAGATCAAAAAACCCGTCGTCACGAGCTGCCAGGCGTACATCTGGTACGCGCTGGAGATCGCGCGCGTGAAGGAGAAGATCGAGGGATATGGGAAGTTGATGGGGACGTTGGCAGAGTGAGGACGAGGAGATGTCGGTCAATGCGAGTTGCCACATATGCCATTGCTCTTATTGTACTCGCAACTGCGGCCACAGTAGCGGCGCAGTCCGTTACCGTCGAAGGCGGAAATATCTTCTACCGAGGTGGTAACGGCACGCGCCATCAACTCACCTTTTCGGGACTGGACTCCGATGTTATCCTATCGCCCGACGGCAAACTCGTCGCATTTGTTCGACGAACCCCAGATAAACTAATTTCGACCTCTATGGGAGACGAAGAAGCAACTGAGATATGGATCATAAATATTGACGGGAAAGCAGCCCGACGGCTCTTAACCGGTACTTCAGCGAAAGAACCGCAGCGTAGCCTTGCCAACTTTCGTAACCTACAGTTCTCGCCAGACGGCGCACGCATTTATTTTCTTAGCGCCGGCTGGGTAACGTCGAATGCGATTTACGCCGTAAACAGGTTGACCGCCAAAGCATCGTTCATAGCTCCTGGAAACAGCTTAGAAGTAATTCAGCGCGGGACATACGCCGGCCATCTTATCGTCGAGCAGCATAGATATTGGCTTGCCGGCGGTTCCTACGATTGGTTGTGGCTGTTGGATTCAAACGGCCGGGAAGTTGGGCCGATCATGGACGATAATGGCCGCGCCGGCAATTTTGATGAATGGCGCAAGATGATTATTGCTCCCGGTGCCGCGAAGAAGCAGCACTAAACAACTACTGCTGTTGTGATGGAGTTTCTTTTTGAGCTCCTCATTCCTCGCGTACGGCAGCGTCGGCGCGCTCCATTTCATGTACCGCATACCGTACACGGAAAATTGGTATTTTCGTGCGCAAATGCGGTTCCTGGGGCAACCAGCTCATAAACGTAAGCCGTGGAAGAGGCTTTTTTTCTTTGGGCCTGCAGATGAATCCTTACGATTTAAATCAAACGCTGCTCGTGCTGCAGCAGAATGGCGTGCGCGATTTCTACGCTGAGTTTACCAACCATGGCAGATACCCGGGCCTCGTATTATATTTTAAGAAACGAAGGAACCGGAGAGAAGAACGGCCGGCTTCGGCGGCTGCGGCGCATAACAGAATAACTTCGTTCGCCAAGAAGTGGACTTCCCCATGATCCGCAAACTCTCATCCGGCAAGTACCGTCTCTATTCCACCAAGAAAAACCCTAAGACCGGCAAGCGCCGCAATCTCGGCACGTTCAACACGCGCGCGGCGGCGCAGAAGCACGAAAAAGCCGTGCAGTTCTTCAAGCGGCACTGACCGGAGCCCCGGTGAAGAAGCGAACCGCTACTCTATCCCGCAGCGTCTTTCTCCAGCAGTTGCTCGCAGTCATGGAGAAAAAGGACCACTGGGCGTGGCCGGCGTTTACGACGGGGATAGTCCCGAAGCGGCTGCTCCACGTTCACTTCGAGCAGGAGTACGAGACGTACGTCCGCGACTTTCCCGTCATGGTCGGCTGGGCCTACGTGCAGTGCCCGATACCGGAAGTCCGCCGGGCGCTCGCCGAGAATCTCTTCGAGGAAGAGACCGGCGGCCTGGTCGCGAAGCGCCCGCATCCGGAGCTTTTTCTCGAATATCCACGCGGCTTGGGAATGAATCTCCGCCGCTTTGAAAATATCAGGCTGTTGCCGGCTGCAAAGGCTTATCGGCGCTTTCTCGACGAGTCGATTCAGCACCGCGGGTGGGATGTCGCGGCGGCGATCGTGACACTCTTCATCGAAGGCACTAAAGACGACCGCGCCGCGATCGATGCGCGCACGCGCAAGCGCTCGCTCGCCTCGCTCCGCGACCATCCGCTGGTCGTCCACTACGATCTCTCGCTCGAACATTTAGCGCTGACCAAGGCGCACCGCGAGGTCGAGGGCGACCATCGCCGCGCCGCCTGGACGGCGATCCTCGATCACGTCAGCCCTACGCGCAGAAATCTTGTCGTTGCGAGCCTGCGGCGCGCGCTGACTTCCTGGCTCGCTTACCGCGACGAAGTCGCCGCCGCCTGTGGCATCGAGCGCGGCTGGGACGGTCGCCCCCGGCTGCGCGCGGGGTAAGCGAGGCGTCCTGCTCCTTGTAATCGTCCGCCGGGGGTGTTTGATTCAAACGCCGCCGCATACAATTCGGGAGGAATAGTCATGAACAGCCCGATTCCTCTGTTCGATCCGATTGTCGCCCGCATCGCCCGCTGGCGCACGTCCCTGCATAAAAAGCTGCTGACCGGCTTCCTGCTCATCGCGGTGCTGCTCCTGGGCACCGCTGTTCTCGGGGTCGTCCTCCTGCAGCGCGCCGGCGTGCAGGTCCGGCGCATCGCGAGTCTCGGCGAACGCGTTTCACTCGCGCGCCAGATGGAATACGCGATCACCGCGTCCATGCACTTCCGCGCCATGCACCTCCTGACCGCCGATACGGCCAACGACCAGAAGCTGGTTGCCGCGCGGCAGGATTTTGCGACGCTTTTCGGGTCGCTCGAAGGCAGCGCCGAAGGCCCCGAGCGCGACGTCTTCCAAAAAATCCGCGCTTCGAATCTGAAATTCGCCCTGTCGGGCCAACGGGTCGACGGACGCGCCCACGGCGGCGATCTCACCGGCGCGATGAAGATCCACCTCGACGAGGAGCATCCCGTCTCGCACGAGCTCGAAGCCGAGGCGCGCGAGCTGATCAAAATCGCCCTCGCCCGCCGTGATCAGAGCGTCGCGGCCGTGCAGCGCGACAACCGCGCGGGCGTCGCGCTGCTCGGCGCCGCCGGCGTCGGCAGTATCGGGCTCGCGTTGTTTTTGGGCTACGCTTTTTCATGGCCCATCCTCGGCGCCGTGCAGCGGCTCAACGAGCACATGGGGCGCGTCGCGCGCGGCGAATTCGAGGAGGAAATCGCGATTCCCAACCGCGACGAATTCGAGGGTCTCGCCGGCAAGGCGAACGAGATGATGCATGCGCTCGCCGGCACGCGCGCGCAGCTCCTGCGGGAGCACGAAGCGGTCAAGAACCAAGCCAAGCTGGTGGGCGAGATCAATCGCGAGTTGGAGGCGCGCGTGCAGTCCCAGGTCGAGGAGATCCAGCGCACGCAGCGGCTGAGCGGCTATCTCGCGCCGCAGGTCGTCCGTGCGATCACATCGGGGCAGAGCTCTTTTGCCATGGCCAACGCGCGCAAACAACTCACAATGGTCTTCGCCGATCTCCGCGGCTTCACGGCGTTCTCGGACATGGCCGAGCCCGAGGAAGTCATCGCGCTGCTGAACAGCTATCTCTCGCGCATGACGGATCTCGTATTCAAGTATGAAGGGACGCTGGACAAATTTCTCGGCGACGGCATGCTGGTTTTCTTCAACGATCCGGTGCCGCAGCCCGATCATGCCAAGCGCGCGGTCGAGATGGCGATCGAGATGCAGGAGGAGGCGCTGAAGATGGGGCGTGAGGGCTATGTCGGCGACTCGCCGTTGCGGATGGGCATCGGGATTACGACCGGCTACGTAACCGTCGGCACGATCGGCTCCGAGCACCGCATGGAGTATACCGTCGTCGGCCAGCAGGTGAACCTCGCCGCGCGTCTCGTGAGCGTCGCGGAGCCCGGCCAGATCATCATCAATCAGCGCGCCTACGAGCTGGTGCGCGGCTTTGTCGACGCCGAGGAGGTCGGGCCTTTCACCGTCAAAGGCTTCCAGAAGCCCGTCGCCGCCTACAGCGTTGTCGGCGCCAAGAAGCCCGCTTGACGCTCGATGGCGGCTCGAATAATTTGGCAGGCCGGCGGAGGCGTCATGAAAAAAATTTTACTGGCGCTGCTGGCGACCGGCTTATTCCTGTCCCATGCCGAGGCGCAGGCGCCGTTCTATCAGCGAAAGACGATCACCATCGTCGTCGGTTATCTCGCCGGCGATGGCTACGACATCTGGGCGCGATTGCTGGCCGCGCATCTGCCGCGGCACATTCCCGGCGCGCCGAACATCATCGTGCAAAACCAGCCCGGCGCGGGATCGCTGGTCGCGGCAAACTCCATTTACAACGTCGCCAAGCCCGACGGCTTGACGCTCGGCGCCGTCGGCCCGTCGCTCTATCTCGATCAGATCACCGGCAAGCAGGAAGCGCAGTTCGACTGGGCGAAATTCAAATGGATCGGCTCATCGGAGAAGACCGCGTGGATTTTTTACATGCGAACCGACACGCCGTACAAAACCATGGACGATCTGCGCAAGGCGGCCGAGCCGCCGCGCTGCTCGGCGACCGGAACGGGCACGAGCGGCCACTTCGTGCCGAAGCTTCTCGAGGAAGCGTTCGGCGCCAAACTCAAGCTCATTGTCGGCTACAAGGGCGGTTCCGAGCAGGACCTGGCCCTCGAGCGCGGCGAGGTACAATGCCGGGCGCTCAGCATCCCGACTTTTTTCGCTCGCGAGCCATTCGGCACGTGGCGAAAAACCAATCTCGTGCGGTTGCTCCTGCAGACCGGACGCGGTCGCGATCCGCGCGCGCCTGAAGTGCCGACGATCTTCGAGCTCATGAACGAATACAAGACGCCGGAAGCCACGCGCCGCGTCGTGACGGCGATCCTTGCGTCCGGCGACATCGGGCGGCCGATCATCGCCCCGCCGGCGCTGCCCGCCGACCGCGTGAAGATTCTCCGCGATGCGTTTAAAAACACGATGAAAGACCCGGTGTTTCTCGAAGACGTGAAGAAGAAAAAGCTCGAAGCCGATCCCATGTTCGGCGAAGAGCTGGAGGCGCTCGCGAAGGATGTGATCGGACAGCCCCGCGACGTGGTCGAGAAAATCAAGAAGGTCCTGGAGCAGTAGCCATGGCTGCCGTTTACAAAAATTTTACACTCAGCGAGCTCGAGGTCCATTTCAACCCGCAGAACGCGGTCGGCGATCATGCGAGCTGGTCGGAGAAACGCAACGCGGCGAGCGCTGCGAACCGCCAAAAGCTCAAAGGCTTTCTCGACGTGCCCTACGGCGCGTCGCCGCGGGAGAAGGTCGACATCTTTCCGGCCGAGAAAACCGGCGCGCCGGTTCTGGTCTATTTTCACGGCGGCTACTGGCGCAGCGGCGGCAAGGAGCAGAACGCGCACTTCGCCGATCACTTCACCGCGCGCGGCGCGACGGTCGTCGTTGCCGGCTACGATCTAGCTCCCAGCGTGACTGTCACCGACATCGTGCGCGAGGCGCGTAGCGCGGTCGCCTGGGTCTATAAAAATATTTCCCGCTACGGCGCCGATCCAGCGAAGCTTTATATCGCCGGTATCTCGGCCGGCGGCCATCTTGTCGCGATGGCGCTTGCCAACGATTGGCAGAAAGACGGTCTGCCGCGCGACATTATCAAAGGGGCCACGGCGATCACCGGCGTCTACGATCTCGACGCGGTGCTGCATATCGGCGTTAACCAGGAGATCCGCCTGACGCCCGAGAGCGCGAAGGAAAACAGCCCGCTGCTGCATCCGCCTCCTCCCGTCGCGCCGCTCATCGTCGCCGTCGGCGGCGCAGAGCCGGAAGGCTGGCGCGCGCAATCGCGGGAATATTTCCGCATCTGCCGCGAGCGCGGCGTCAACTGTGAATTCATCGACATCCCCGGCGGCCATCATTATTCGATGGGCCTCGAACTGATGGACCCGGGGTCGCCGCTGACGCGGGCGATGTTCAAGCAAATGGGACTGCCCGGATGAACAAAGTATTCGCCGCGCTCGCGCTCTTTCTCTCGGCGCTCTTCGTGGATTCATCGAACGCGGCGGAGCTGCCGCTCGTCCGCATCGCGCACGGCGCCTACAACGAAAAGATCGCCGCGATGTGGATCGGCGTCGAGCAGGGATTCTTCCGCAAGCACGGCGTCAACGTCGAAGTGATCAATATCAGGAGCGGGCCGCAGACGATCGCCGCGCTGTCCTCCGGCGACATTCAGGTCGCCTATACGATTCCCGGAACGGTACTGAGCGCCGCCGCCGGCGGCATGGACTTGGCCTTTTTCGCCGGCGTGGTCAACCACGCCGACGGCAACTTTTTGACGGCGCCGGCGATCCGGAGCGCCGAGGCGCTCAAAGGCAAGAGGGTCGGCGTCCAGAGCATCGGCGGCGGCGTCTGGTCGATGACGATGCTGGCACTGGAATATTTGGGGCTGGAGCCGACGCGCGACAAGATTCCGTTGATGATCCTCGGCGATCAATCGGTGCTGACGCAGGCGCTTGCGACGGGCGGCATCGACGCGGCGTATCTCAGCGATACGTACAGCGCGACGCTGAAAGAGAAGGGCTACAACGTGCTCGTCGACATGGGCAGGGCGCCGATCGTCTATCAAGGCCTCGCACTCGCGGCGCCCCGCGCCTACATCAAGCAGAATCCCCAGATCGTCGACGGGCTGCTCCGCGGCGTCGTCGAATCCGTGGCCTTCATCCAGCGCCCTGGGGAAAAGCCGACCGTGATCAAATCGCTGATCAAAAATCTGCGGCTGAAGAATTCCCATGACGCCGAAAGCGGCTATGACGCTCTCCAATGGCTTTACAGCCTCGATATCCGGGCGAATGTGCGCGGCGTGGAGAATATGCACCGGCTCCTGGCGCTCACCAACCCGAAGGTGAAAGGCGTACGATCCGTGGACGTCATCGACGACGCCCCGGTCGAGCGGCTGCAAAAAACCGCGTTCTATCGCGATCTCGTCACCAAAAAATAATCGCCTTCGCGCGTCTTACCGCGGCGCGGCAAACCTGTTACTTATAAATCGAGGAGGATGCCATGGACGCCAATGCGAAGAAAACCGCTCTGCGAATGATTCCTTACGGTCTGTTCGTGCTTACAGGTCAGGCGAAAGACGGCCGCGTCGCCGCCGCGACGATCAACTGGATAACTCAGGCCTCTTTCGAGCCGCCGCTCGTCGCGGTCGGCGTCAAAGCGGATTCGCACGCCCACGCGATCATCAAGGAATCGAAAGCGTTCGCCCTGAACGTTCTCGGCAAAGATCAGAAAGACGTGGCCTACACCTTCTTCAAGCCGCTCGACCGCCAAGGCGACACGATCGGCGGACAGAAATTTCGCGCCGGCAGCCTGGGCGCGCCGATTTTCGAAAAGGTGCCCGCGTTCATCGAATGCGCGCTCGTCGACACCATCGAGAAAGGCGATCACTCCATCTTCGTCGGCGAGGTCAAAGACGCCGGCGTGTCGGTTGAGGTCGCCGGCCGGCCCGACGAAATCACTCTGTTGCTGAGAGATCTCGGCGATAAGATTTTCTACGGCGGTTAACGCGCGCGCAGCCACGCCTGTGGATAAGCCGCGCTCGAATCGAACGCGAAATTCTCACCACGTCTTAATTATTTTGTTGACACTTCCCCGCAAGCGGCTAGAGTAGCCTTGGGAGGGGGTGGAGATGGCAATCATCGTACTCGCGCTGGTTTGCGTCGTCTTCGGCACGCTTTACTTGCTCGCGACGCCGGTCGGCATCGTCCTCGGCACGATCTGTTTCGTAATCGTAGAATTGTTTCTGATGGTGGGCCGCCTCGGGCACCTCGCGTCGGAGCGAATGCACCGCGCGGTAAAGTAATCGCCGCTTTATATCCTCGGCTTCACTTGAGGCTCTTTAAGTAGCCGGTCTGCTCCAATTCTTTCACGAATCTCAGGTCCATTGTGGAGTTGACGTCCACGTCGCGGATCTTCGGATTTCGCTGCGCCAGCTCCTTGCCGATAAAATCCATTCCTTCTATCGTCGGCATCGGCGTGTCGTTGAACAGGCGCCGCACGCTGTCGTACGCCGCGCTTACCGCGTCCGACTTCATCGCGCGCGCGTAGCGGCCGATGATCGCGAGCGAGCCGTCGCGGTTCGTCTTGAGATAATGCAGCGCCTGCGCCAGCGCCTTGACGTACCGCAGCACGACATCGCGCTTCTCGCGTGCATAACGCTCGTTGGTCACCGCCGCGCCCATCTGGAACGGCGTCTTCTTCGCGACGTAATCGACGAGAACCTTGAAGCCCAGCTTCTTCGCCTGCTCGAGCTCGAGGTCCTGCCCGACCATGAACTGCGCGGCGCCGGCCGCCATCGCTTGCAGGCGAAATGGCACGTTGCCGATCGTCCGCAGCGACACGTCACGGTCAGGATCGAGGCCCAGCGCTTTCAAGCCGATGCGCATGACCGTATCGGCCGCCGTTCCCGGCAGATTGTTCGCGCCGATCTTCCCCTTCAAATCGGCGGGTGAATTGATCGCGCTCGTCGTAATGAGATAGTACGGCATCACGTTGATGAAGCCGGCGATGATGACGACCGGCGAGCCGGCGGCGCGCGCGTTCAGCACGGACGGGCCGGTCGATTCGGCGACCTCGGACTCGCCGGCGATCAGCGTCTGTATCGTCCGCGGGCTCCCCTCGACGAAAACGATCTTGACGTCGAGTCCCTGGGCGTCGAAAAATCCCGCTTCCTTCGCCACCCATATCGGCGTCGAGCTGCCGATCGAGAGCGATTGATACGCGGTATGCATCCGCTCGGCCGCAAAGGCCGGCATCGAGGTAAACAGCACGAAACAGATTGTGATCGCGTATTTCATACGGCGAAGCGGTTATAAAGCCATGCCCAGCAATACGCGAATAGCCACGCAGTCGCGACCGCTATGATAAACGTCAGGATGAAATTTCCCGACGCCACCTGCGGCCACATGAGCGAGGCGACGTCGGCGCCCATGAATTGCGCGTTGAATAGATAGCGGAACGACACCGGCGCAAAAAGGCGGATAACGTGAATGAGCAGATAAAAACCGCCTGTCAAAATGGCGAGCGCATTGGCGAATGCAATCGGTTTGAGCATCCGTCCCCTCCTTCGCTGCCGCAAGCTAACTGCAGCGCCTGCTTTTTGTCAATGCACGCGGTGGACATACGCCGAAGAGTGCACTATGACACGACTGCATGATCGCCTTCGGCGGCCGATCGATCCCAACGGAATTGAGCGAGGTCCATTCACAAGAGCTGATCGGGCTCTCGGAGAGAACCCCATGAAAGACGCACTGCACGTTGCGACGCTGTCGGGCTGGAGACGCTTCGAACGTTCCGGCGAAGAATGGCGGGCAGCCGGCAGCGCGCTCATGTATTGGTCGCTCACCTGCCTGTCGGTCGATCCGGAAAATCCGCAGCTCGTATACGCGGGCAGCGAGCACTCCGGCCTCTTCTACACGACCGACGGCGGCAAACGCTGGCTGCGGGCGAAGCCGAATGTCCCCAAGCTAATGCTGTTCTCCGTCCTCGCGCTTCCCGGCACCGTCATGGCCGGAACCATCCCGGCGGCGCTTTACCGAAAAAACGGCGGCGGCTGGGAAGAGCTCGAGGGCGTGCGGCTCGCGAGCAGCGGCGCGACATTTCCGCCGAGCCCCGAGCTGCAATCGCGGACGCGTTATCTCGCGTTCGATCCGCGGAATTATAATCGGCTTTACGCCGGCATCGAAGTCGGCGGCCTGCTGATTTCCGACGATGCAGGAAAAAATTGGCGCGCGGCCGGCAAGACGCTCACGGATCCCGACGTGCACGAAGTGCTCGCGTCGCGAAGCGAAGGTCTCGTGCTCGCCGCCTGCGGCGATAAGGCGTTTCGTAGCCGCGACCGCGGCGAGTCCTGGGAAGAGATTACACCGGCCCACGATTACGGCATGTCGGTGGCCGAAGATGCCGACGGCTTCGTTTATCTCGGCAGCGCGCGCGGTCGGCCCAATACATGGATTCGGGAATCCGGCGCCGATGCGGCGATCTACCGCAGCGGCAGCGCCGGCGCAGATTGGGAGCCGGCGATTGCCGGTCTCGGCGGCGGCGTGATGAGCATGTGCGCGGCACCCGACGGGCGCGGCGTCATTGCCGGCACGTCGAACGGCGAGCTGATCGCGGTCGACGGAAAGAGAGCGCGCGTCGTCGCCGCCGGACTGCCGTGCATCACCGCCGTCGCGGCAGGCGCCTGAGCGCCGCGGCTCAGGCCGCGGCCATGATGTTCTCCAATTTTTCCGCCACCCCATCGAAGGTGTAAGGCTTGTCGACGAATTCGTTGACGCCGACGCGGTGCATGTCGGCACGAAGCTCGGGCGCGATATTGCCGCTGGCTACGATGATCTTGACTGCCGGATTGATTTCCTTCATGCGCCGCATCACCTCCCAGCCCGGGATCTTGGGCAAGCCGATGTCCAGCAGCACGGCGTCGATCTCGCGCCAGCGGCTCTGATAGATTTCGAGCGCAGCCGCGCCGTCCAAAGCGACGAGCGCGTCGCAGCCGCGCCGCGCGAGCACCGTTTTTAACAGCCGCGCCGTATGCTCCTCGTCTTCGACGATGAGCACGGTGCGACGGACGGCGGTGCGCCGGACGGCCTGCGCCGGGGCGGCGCGCAGGATCGTCGCCATCGACAATTGCTCTTCGAGCGGTCCGGCGGGCAGATAAATTCTGAACGTCGTTCCCTTTCCGACGCGGCTCTCGACGTCGATAAATCCCCCGTGGTTCTGGACGACGCCGTACGCGATCGCAAGCCCGAGGCCGGTGCCTTCGCCGGTTTGCTTGGTGGTAAAAAAGGGCTCGAAGATGCGCCGGCGTACCGACTCGTCCATTCCCTTGCCCGTATCCGCGACCTCGATGACGAAATAAGTCTGCTTCGCGGCGCCGCCGCTGTCGGGGCGCGCCGCCTCGGCGATTTTGGTCCTGAACGCCAGTCGGCCCCCGCCCGGCATCGCGTCGCGCGCGTTAAGCGAGAGATTGAGCAGCACCTGGCGAATCTGATTTGCATCGGCCAGCGTCGGCGATAACCCGTCGCCGAACTCGAGCTCTATATCAATCGTCTTCGGAAATGTCTGGACGACGAGGCGCGCCAGCTCGGCGACGAGATCGTTCAACGAAGTCGGCACCAGCGCCGCTTCGCTCTTTCGCGACAGAATAAGCAGCTGGCGCACCGTCGATGCGCCGCGCTCGACCGCCTCGTCGATGATGCGGACGCTTTCGGCCGTGTCCGAGCGATCGGCGAGCAAAGACGCGTAGCCCTTGATGATGTTGAGAACGTTGTTGAAGTCGTGCGCGACGCCGGCAGCGAGCGTACCGATGCTTTCGAGCTTCTGCGCCTGCCGCAGCTGCTCTTCGAGTCTTTTCTGCTCCTCGATGTCTTCGAGCAGCGCAGCGCGCGCCTGTTCGAGATCCGCGGTGCGCTCCTCCACGCGGCGCTCGAGCTCCTGGTTGCTCTTGGCGAGTTCGTCGCGCGCGCCGCGCAGCGCCTCCTCGGCCTCCTTGCGCTCCGAGACGACCGCGGCGAGAACCAGCGTCGTCATGGCGATCGCGCCGATGAACAGCTGTAGCAAGACGAGCGACGTGTTGGGATTCGACATGGCGAACGGGCCGAACCGCTGCAGCGTGCCGGCCAGCGCCAGCGCCGACATCATGAAGGCGAGCGTGGCGGCCCCGCGCTGGCCGAAACGGAACGCGCCCCACAAAAGCGGCGGGATCGCGAGGTATTCCATGCCGGACGGGATTTCGCCGAAAAACAAGCTGCCGCCGACGCCGATCACCGTCGCCACCAAAAGGCCGACCTCCAGCACACGTTCGATCCGGAACGACGGCGGCGGCTCGGTCGCCCAAAGTACGATTAGTGGTACTAAGATCCAAGCGCCGACGAGATCGCCGAGCGACCATGTGAGCCAGATCGGCGCGAAGCTTTGCCAGCGCGCAAGGCCCGCCAGCATGAGGCTCGTCACGCCGATCGTAGAGCTGACAAGCGTAGCTCCCGTCGTGATGAGCGAGAATTTGAAAATACTTTGGGCGCTGCGGAATACATAGGGCCCAGCCGCGTACTCGCCGATCAGCCAGGCGCCGAGCACCGTCTCTAGCGTGTTGCCCGCCGCAATCGCGAGCGTCGTCGGCAGCGAGCCTGACGCCGAAAAGTTGACGAGAAACGCGCCGATAAAAACCGCCGGCCAGAGCTCGATGCCCCACAGCAGCAGCGCCGCGAGCGCCAGGCCCGCCGGAGGCCATACGGCCGAGGCGCTTGCGTGGAAAAACGCTACCGATAGCTCGAATTTGCCAGCAGTGACGTAAGCCAAGACGAGGAGAAGAAAACCAACGTAAAATGGCGGGCGCCGCGTGACCATGACCCCGATGTCGCTGTGCTTAAATCTAAACGCCGAATGGAGTTTTCATAATCCGCATCTTTGCGCAGCAAAGTCAATACGCACTTGACGACCCGCTCGTGCTCCGGCAAGATTCGAGGGGTGAAGCTCGGGAACACCGGCCTGCTGGCGATAGCGCTGCTGCTCGTGGGGGCTTTTTCCGCGCGCGGCGCCGAGACGCCGATCCGCGTTGCGACGCCGGGCGCGCTCACCGGCGCGATTCCGGTTTATCTCGGTGCGAAAAAGGGTGTCTTCGCAAAATACGGCCTCGGCGTCGAGGTCATCGCCACGCGCAACGAGCAGATGAACATGCAGGCGCTCATGTCGAACAGCGTGCAGTTCCTGACCTCGAGCACGACCGGCCTCTTTTATCTCGCCAAGCAGGGGGCCGATGCGGTCGGCCTCTGCTCATGGAACAACTCGTCGCCGTACAGCCTCGGCAGCCGGCTGAAAATCAAGGATTTGAAAGAGCTGCGCGGGAAAAAGATCGCGTCGAGCGGCGCCGGCGGTCGCGCCGAGGCGTTCATCCTGTTCATGCTCAGCAAGGTCGGCCTCGATCCGAAAAAAGACGTCCAGATCATCGGTCTGTCGGGCGGCTCCGCCGTACGGCTCGCCGCCGTGGCGTCCGGCAACATCGACGCGACGCTGATCTCGACGCTCCAGGGCCGCTACGCGGAAAAAATCGGACTCACCGTCCTCACGCTGCCGCTCGAATACATGTGGGGCATCAATCTCACGCGGAAATCGTATCTCGACAAGAATCGTTCCATCGTGAAGGCGTACCTCAAGGGACTCGCCGAATCGGTCCGTCTCATGATGGCGGACAAGGAAGGTACGATCAAATTAATGACGCAGGTCCTGCGCATCGACGACCGCGACAGCGTCGAATACGCTTACCGCATGACGGTCGCGGATGCGCGTCCCGATCTCTACCCGACCGAAGAAGCGATTACGAATGTGCTGAAGACGATGGGCTACGAGGATCCGGCGTTTTTGTCGATCCCGCCATACAAACATTTCGATCTCTCGCTGATCGAAGAGCTGAAGGCTGAGGCGCGCTGACGAAGGAGGCGAAACATGGCTTATGACTTGCTGATCAAAGGCGGCCGCATATACGACGGCAGCGGCATGCCGTCGTATATGGGCGACGTCGCGGTTAGAAACGGCCGCATCGTAGAGATCGGGCGCATCTCCGGCGGCGCCGCGCGGACGATCGATGCGGGCGGCCTCGCGGTCGCGCCGGGATTCATCGACCATCATACTCACATGGACGCGCAGATCTTCTGGGATCCCTACGCGACCTCCGAGCCGCAGCACGGCGTCACTTCGATCGTCATGGGCAACTGCGGCCTCACGCTCGCGCCCACGGCCGAGAGCGATCACGACGCGCTGGTAAAAAGCTTCGTCCGCGTCGAGGCGATGCCGCGGAGCGTGCTCGAGATGGGCGTCCCGTGGGGCTGGCACACCTACGGCGAATATCTCGACGCGCTCGAAGGCAAGATCGGCGTCAACGTCGGCGGCCTGGTCGGCCACATCGCCGTGCGCCAGCGCGTCATGGGCGAGGAGTCGGTCGAGCGCGCCGCGACGGCGAAGGAGATCGAGCACATGCGCGGCCACGTGCTGGAAGCGATGGAGAGCGGCGCGCTCGGCTTTTCGACGAATCGCAACGAGCGCCACATGCGCGAAGACGGCAAGCCCGTCGGCAGCCGCTTGGCCACCGACGAGGAGTTCTTCGCCCTTTGCCAAGTTTTAAGCGAGCTCAATTCCGGCATCATCGAGACGATCCTGGGACTCAACAAAGTTGAGCATTTTCAATTCTACGATCGCGTCGCGCGCGCGACGGGACGGCCCGTGCTGTGGCAGAGCCTGCAGCACCGCTGGGCCGAGCCCGAGCTCTGGCGCAAGCAGCTCGACGCCGTCGCGCCGATCTTTGCGGACGGCTATCAGGCCTACGGCCTCTCGCATACGGTCCCGCTCGTGCGCCGCTTCACACTGAAGAATTGCCAGGTGTTCGACGAGCTGCCGGTCTGGAAGGCACTTATGTTCCTGCCCATCGAGGCGCGCCGCGAGGCGTTCAAAGACCCGGCGACGCGCGACAAGATGCGCGCGGACTTCAGCGCGCCGCGCCACATCAATTTTCACCGCCGCTGGGACGTGCTGCGCGTCGATAAGACGATCAAGGCCGAGAACCAGAAATATGCCGGCAAGAGCATCGCGGAAGTGGCTTCCATGCGCGTCCAGGAGCCGCTCGACGCCTTTCTCGATCTCGCGCTCGAAGAAGATCTCGAGACCGTCTTCTGGAACGCCAACAACGGCGGCGACGTCGATGCGATGGGAGAAATCCTGCGCAGCCCCTTCGTCCTCATGGGCACTTCCGACGCGGGCGCGCACGTGCAGTTCGGCGCCGATTTCGGCTACGGCACGACGCTGCTGGGCCTCTGGGTGCGCGAGCGCCAGGTGATGACGCTCGAGCACGCGATCCACAAGCTCACGTTCCATGTCGCTTCCATCGTCGGGCTCACGGGCCGCGGCCTGCTGCGGCCGGGCTACGCCGCCGACGTCGTCCTGTTCGATCCCGCGACCGTCGATTCGCACGAGCCGGAGTGGGCCTACGATTATCCCGGAAACACCAAGCGGCTGATCCAGCGCTCCGACGGCATCAAAACAACGATCGTCAACGGCCGGCCGATCTTCGCCGACGGCAAGTTGACCGGCGATCTGCCCGGCGAGATTTTGCGCGGCTCAGCGTACCGCGGCCGTCAGGCGGCCGCGGCGTAGTATGGGCGTCACCTACGTTCCCGTCGCGCGCGTCGGCGAAATTAAACCGGGCGAAGTGAAGCCGATCGAGCTCGGCGGACGCGAGGCGCTGCTCGTCGAGAACGGCGGCAACTACTACGTGTGCGATCGCTTGTGCCCGCACGAGGGCGTCGACCTCCGGACCGGCGTCGTCGAGCAGGCGCAGATTCGCTGCGCCAACCACGGCTACCGCTTCGATCTCGCGACCGGCGCGTGCACCATGCCGCCGGGCGGCCCGCCGCTGACGGTTCTGCCCGTCGAGATTCGCGGCGAAGAAATCTGCGTCAAATTGGAATGGTGAAAGTTTGAGTGACGGAGTGCCGGAGTGATGGGTTCCGAAGATTCCAATACTCCGGTGCTCCAATACTCCACTTTGGCGATTGTTATCGCGCTGGCCCTCGCCGTCTCAACCGCCTCCGCGCAGAATCTCCCGCTTTACCGCATCGCTTACGCCACGTCGGGCGAGAACCCGACGGCGCTGTGGATCGGCGTCGAGCAGGGATTTTTCAAAAAGCACGGCGTCAACGCGGAGGTGCTGTTTATGCGCAGCGGACCCCTCGCGATGTCGGCGCTCGCCGCCGGCGACGTGCAGGCGGTCTTCACGAGCGCCAATAACGTCCTGAACGGCGCCGCGGCAGGGCTCGACCTAGCGGTGATCGCGACGGTGATTCCGAAGGCGGAGGGGGCTTTCGTCGCACGCCCGGAGATCAAGAAGCCGGACGACCTCAAGGGAAAATTCGTCGCGATCCAGAGTATCGGCGGCGGCGGATGGGCGAACAACATGCTCGCGCTCGATTATCTAAACCTCGACCCGGAGCGCGACCGCATTCAGTTCATCGTATTTCCCGACCAGGCCGCGCGCGTCCAGGCGCTGGAACTGGGCCGTGTGCAGGGCGCGTGGCTCGGCTATACGTTCGCCGATACGCTGAAGAAAAAAGGCTATCGCGTGCTCGTCGACCTCGGACGCGCGCCGATAGCGTATCTCGGAACTTCGCTCGTCACTCGCCGCGCGAACATTCGACAGGATGCAAAGGGAATCGAAGCGATCATTAAAGGGACGCTCGATTCCATCCGTTTCGTGCTCAAGCCCGAGAACCGACCTGTCGTCGTCAAGACGCTTATGCGCAGGCTTAGGCTCAGCCGTGCCGAGGACGCGGAATCGGGCTACGAGTCACTCATCGCGACCTATTCGGCCGATCTACGGCCGAATCCCGAAGGCGTTCAAAAGATCCACAAAATTCTCTCCAAGGCGAATCCCAACATGGCCAAGATCAAGCCCGAAGAGATCATCGACGATTCGATCGTTCGGAGAATTCGCGAGAGCGGCTACTGAAAAACGAACGGGGCGGACGGCAAGCGCCGCCCGCCCCGAATGCTTTAAAAAATTATTATTCTAAAGCTGCTCTTGGTGGATCCTCACGTCCTTCGTCTCGTGCACAAATAACGAGCCGATGACGAACGTCATCAGCGCGACCACGATGGGGTACCACAGGCCGTAATAGATATCGCCCGCCGTAGCCACCATCGCCGTCGCGAGCAGCGGCAGCATCCCGCCGAACCAGCCGTTGCCGATGTGATATGGCAGCGACATGGACGTGTAGCGGATCCGCGCCGGGAACAGCTCGACCAGAAAAGCGGCGATCGGCCCGTAGACCATGGTCACGTAAATGACCATAATCACGAGGATGAGTTCCGCCATGACCCAGTTGACCTTGTTCAGATCCGCTTTCGGCGGATAACCGGTCTGTTTGAGCGCGTCCTTAAACTTGGTTTCGTCCCAGCCTTTGATCTCGATGTTACCGATCTTCGTTACCACGTCATCGCCCGTGGCCGCCGGCAACGACGTGAAGGTCAGTCCCGACTTTCCGAGAAAGTCCTTCGCCTTGTCGCAGGGTGTCTGCCGAGACCATGGGCCGATGAAGATGTGGAAATTGCAATCGGTCGCTGTCACCGTGATCGGTGTGTTTTTCTGATACGCTTCGAGATCGGGATTGATATAGTGGGTGAGGCCGCGGAACAGGGGGAAATAGGTCAGCGCGGCGATAAGGCAGCCTGCCAGAATGATCTTCTTCCGTCCGATCCTATCGGACAGCGCGCCGAAGACCAGAAAGAACGGCGTCGCCAGAATCAGCGACAAGCCGATCAGGATGTAAGTCGGAATGTAGTCGAGCTTCAAGTAAATCTGTATAAAGAACAGCGCGTAGAACTGACCGGTATACCAGACCACGCCTTGCCCTGCGGTCGCGCCGAGCAGCGCCAGCGCCACGTATTTGTTGTTGGGGTACTTGAAGAAGCTGTCGATCAGCGGCTGCTTGGAGCGCTTCCCCTGCGATTTCATGCGCTGGAAGATCGGCGATTCCTGCAGTTTCAACCGGATGTAGATCGAGATGATGAGCAGCGGAACCGAAAACCAGAACGGGATGCGCCATCCCCATTCCGTAAACTGCTTCGCTTCCATACCGTAGCGGCACGCCGCGATGACGATGAGAGCCATCAACATGCCGAGCGTAGCCGTGGTTTGAATCCAACTCGTTGCATAGCCGCGCTTGTGGTCGGCCGCGTGCTCCGCGACGTAGGTGGCAGCGCCGCCGTACTCGCCGCCGAGCGCCAAACCCTGCGCGAGCCGTAGAAGAACCAGGATCAACGGCGCCGCGAAGCCGACCGTCGCATAGGTCGGCATGAAACCGACCAGAACGGTCGAGATACCCATGACGACGATGGTAACGAGGAAGGTGTATTTTCGGCCGACCAAATCGCCGATGCGTCCGAAAATCAGCGCGCCGAACGGGCGGATCAAAAAGCCTGCGGCGTACGCGCCAAAGGCGCCGAGCAGCGCGGCGGTCGCGTTACCCGGCGGAAAGAAGAGCGCCGCGAAGAACGGCGCCAAAATGGCGTAGAGATAGAAGTCGTACCACTCGAAAACCGTGCCGACCGACGAGGCGACGATGACCCGCCGCTCTTCGGATCCGGAAACGACCCTCGAGTCAGTAGCATATGTCGCATCGAGCTCTGCCATAGGATCCCCCTTTCGTCTTCGAATCGGGTTACCGACAGATTTCCCGAAGGTACGAGTCGCGCCTCCGGGGGCCCTACTTCGGGCGGACAATAGTCCTAGGCCGGACGGGCTGTCAAGCGGCTTTTTTCATCACCATCGGCGCCTCCCTGATCGGCCGAAGAAGCATAAAGTTATGTCTTCGAATGCGACTTGAGTAGATCTTTGAACTGCTTGTGCAGCTTACCGAGCTTGGGCGGGATCATGTACTGGCAGTAAGGCTGGTAAGGGTTCTTCGCGTAGTAGTTCCGGTGATAGTCCTCGGCGTCGTAGAATTCCTTCAGCGGCTCGATCGTGGTCACGACGGCCTTACCGAACGTTTTCGTTTCGTTGAGCTCTTTAACAAAGGCCTCGGCTTCGCGCCGCTGCTCGTCGTTGGCGTACAGAATGGTCGAGCGGTACTGCGTGCCGACGTCGTTCCCCTGCCGATTGAGCGTCGTCGGATCATGGGTCGCGAAAAACACCGTGAGCAGATCCCGATAGGCGATCTCGCCGGGGTCGAATTCGATGCGAATGACCTCGGCGTGGCCTGTCATGCCGCCGCAGACCTCCTCGTAGGTGGGATTTTTCGTCCGTCCGCCGGCGTAACCCGGCATGACGGCGATGACGCCTTTCAGCTCGGCGAACACCGCCTCGGTGCACCAGAAGCAGCCGCCGCCGAAAACCGCCGTCTCGCGCTTACCCGTATCCGCCACGGCTTCACCATAGGCAACGGCCGAGCGTTGGTCAATGGCACCCCGCTTGACCCTAATTACGCTTCTGCCCTATGGTTCCTTTTGATATGAACCGCGCTCTCATCGCAGCTTTTGTCCTCGCGACTGCTTTGTTGCCGTCGCCGTCGCGCGCGGAGGCGCCGCCGCAGCGCGCGGTGATCACGTACTCGAGCCGGAGTATCGCTTCGGTCGATCTTTACATCGCGCAGGAGCGCGGCTTTTTTCGCGAGGAAGGAATCGACGCGCAGCTCGTTCAGGTGCAGGCGACCGCTGCGATCGCCGCCACGGTATCGGGAGAAGTCAACGCGCTCGGGTCGGTCGGCAGCGCGATCCGCGCGATCCAGCGCGGCGTGCCGATCAAGGTGCTGGCGGTGAGCTTGATCCGGCCGCTCTTCTGGCTCGTCACCCGGCCGGAGCTGAAGACGTTTGCCGATTTGAAGGGCAAGGTCGCCGGGACAACGACCCGCGGCGGCAGCCAGCACACCGCGGGCATCCGCATGCTGCGGCGCGCGGGCATCGACCCTGATAAAGATATCACGGTCATGACTGCCGGCGATGTGCCGACGCAGTTGAAGGCGCTGGTGAACGGCTCGATCCAGATCGGCTTCTTCTCGCCGCCGACCGTAATCATCGCGCGCGACAAGTTCAAAATGAACGTGCTCGCGAACGCCATGGACGAGTTTTCGAGCTTGCAGAACGGCCTGGGCGTGCTCGACAAAACGTTGAAAGACCAACGCGATCTCGTCAAGCGCATGCTCCGCGCGCGCGGCAAGGGCAACCGCTATTTCCATCAGAACGAGCGGGGCTCGGCGGAGGTCCTGGCGAAATACTTGAACATCGACATGCCGACGGCGCTCGAGACCTATCGCATCTCGCTTCCGGCGTTCACGAGCAACGGCATCCCGACGGACGACGAGATTCGAGAATACTTGAAGCTGGACGCGCAGCTCATCGGACTGCCGGCGCCGACGCCGGCGGAAAAGATTTTCGATTTCTCGCTGCAGCGGGAAGTGAATAAAGAGCTGGGGATCAAGTAAGCGGCTAGCGCCGCTGGAGCCCAAAGATCTGATTGTACTGCTCGATGATTTCGTTGAGTCGCGGGCCGATGGAAGACGGACTCAAGAACGCGAAGTCTTTTTGAAACAGCGCCTGCACCCACGGCTTTAGCTTGACGCCTTTCCGGACCGGGATGCGGCCGGCATCATCGGAGATTTTCGTCTGCCCTTCTTCGGATAGCATCCAGTCGACGAAAAGAATCGCCGCGGACGGATGCGCGGAGCGCCGCATCAACGCGGTGAATGCCGGCTCCGCCGCGTACGGCTCCAGGATACGAAAGTCGATCGGCGCGCTCTTTTCTTTGTACTCCGTCACGCGCCGCCCGCGCGCCGCGATGGCGATCGCGGATTCGCCCGCGAGCAGCAGCTGGACGCGCATCACGCTGCTGGAGCCGGGCATGTGAAGCTGCTGTCGCGCCAGCGCCCGCATGTACTCCGCCCCTTTCTGCCTTCCGATTTTTTCGAGCGCGACGTTGAACCATGTGTACTCCTCGGTGCCGAGGCTCATCTTCCCCTTCCATTTGGGATCGAGAAGGTTTTCGTAGCTTTGCGGCGCCGCGGTCGACGCGACCTGGCGCGTGTTGAAGGCGAGGACGAGCGGCGTCACTTCGAAGCCCTGCCAATAGCCTTCCGCATCGAACGAGCCGGCAGGCATCGCTTTGCGCTCGGGCGAAAGGTACGCGGTCGAGAGCCCGCGAGTCTTCAACTCCCACATCTCCACGGGCGCGGAGGCGACGACGTCGGCGGCGTAGCGGCCCGCGCGCGCCTCGGTCTCGACGCGCGTGAAGACGCCGGAGGGCGTCGACCGGTAGGCGTTGACCTTAACGAACGGGTAGCGACTCTCGAACGCAGCGACGATCTTCGGATAATCGGTCAGGCTGATCGACGTGTATAAGACGAGCTGCCCGTCCTTGCGCGCGTCCGCCTCGAGGAAGGCTTTGCGCTCGGCGGGCGCGAGGCTCGCGATCTTTTTTATCGTCTCATCCGCCGTGGCGGCGAAAGTCGAAGCCGCGGCGAGCCATAAGGCAATGATGACGAACAGGCCGACCGGTTTTCTCACTGGTAATTCGTGTTGCGCTTCTCGCCCCAGCCGATCGACGAAATATCGAAGATATTGCCGTCAGGATCCGTGCCGCGGTACTCGGCGTAGGTCGCCTCGCGCGATTTCGGCGCGCCGTCGGGATAGACCTGCGCGATGCGCTTCGCCGTGTCGTCGGGATTGTCGACGTGAAAGCCGAAGTGATAGAGCCCGGGGCGATGTCCCGGCTCCTTAGGATTGCTGGCGTTGAGGATCGCGAGATTCACCTCGCCGTCGGAGAGATGCACCGAGCCGTTTTTCGTCCGGTGCATCTCCTTCATCTCGAAGACCTTCTTGTAAAAGTCGGCGAGCTTTTCCGGCTGATGCGTCAATATCGCCAGGTGACGGAGCTTTGCCATGATCGTTCTCCTCCTTTTCGGTCGGGCAATTTCATTCGAACGGCCACTTCGGTTCGAGCTTGTACGGCAGCTTTTTCACCAGCTTCTCGGTCGCGCGCTGCGCGCGTCGCAGAATTGTCTTCACGTTGACGGTCTTGATCTTGCGCTTTTCCATCACCACGCGGCCGTCGATGATGGACGTCTCGACGTCGGCGCCTTCTCCCGAATAGACCAGCGTCGGCACCAGCGAGAACTCGTGCAGAGGCACCCAGTTCGAGCGCTTGGTCTCGACGATGATCACGTCGGCCTTCTTCCCTTTTTCGAGCGAGCCGATCTCATTCTCCCAATGAGCGGCGCGAGCGCCGCCGATCGTCGCCATCTCCAGCGCCTGCTCGGGCGAAATCAGATCCGGGATGATGCGGGCTTCTTTATGCACTGTCGCGGCCTCGTACATCGCGCGAAACATGTCGAGGCTGTTGTTCGCCGCGCTGGAATCGCAACCGAGCGCGACGGTGACGCCCATGTCGATCAACTCGGGGAATTTCCCCGCGCTCGCCGAGCCGTAGGCGCCGTGGAGCGTCGCGCCGGGCACGTGGATGACGCGGCAGTCGTTGTCCTTAAGCATTTTTACTTCCTCGTCCGTAATCGCCGCCATGTGGATGAGATACCAGTGGTCGCCGAGGACGCCGAGCGACTTCATGTGCTCGATCACGGTGTGGCCCGTGCGCTTCTTCACCCACTCGACCTGGTCTTTGTTCACAGCGGCATGCATCTCGATCATGACGCCGTCGCGCTTGGCGAGATTGTTGATGCCGCGGTAGAGCGCGTCGCTCACGTTGGGCTCCACGCGCAGCCCGTAGCAGGCGCGGATCCGCCCGCCTTCCCTGCCGTTCCAGTCCTTGACGAGCTGCTCCTCGACTTTGAGCGTCTCCTCGGTGTTGAGTTTTCCCGGCAGTCCTTCGCACAGCGGCCGGTCGTCGCTCCACTGGTCCATGCCCGACCAGGCGATAATGCCGCGCATGCCGGTCTCCGCGAGCGCGCGCCCGACGTTGTCCATTTTGTAGCCGCCAGGGTCGGTGACGGTGGTCGTGCCGGTGCGGATCATCTCGACCTGGCAGAGCAGCGCGCTCAAATAGGTCGCCTCGTCGGAGAGCAGCGTCTCGTAGGGGTAGATGCGGTCGTAGCACCACGCGATGAGATCGACCTCATCGCCAAGGCCGCGCGCGAGCATCTGCACGTTGTGGCAGTGCGCGTCGACGAGGCCGGGCATGACGACGCGATCTTTGGCGTCAAAGACCGTCTCGGCCTGAAAATCTTTCAGAGCGTCGGCTTTGCCCACGTCCAGGATGCGATCGTTCTCGATCGCGACGGCGCCGTCGCGGATGATACGCCGCCGGGGGTCCATCGTGATCACCGTGCCGTTCTTGATGAGTATCCTCCCCATGTACCTTCCTCCCGTTCCGCGACTAGCACGCGGCAAACCACAAAGTCAACGATCTCTGCGACAGCTATCGGGTTGGTTGACACGATTTCGCATAAAAGATACCAAGCTGCTATATTGTGACATCGCGCGGGGGAAGTTTATGATGAAGAGAATCGCCGCCAACATCGCGGCCTTGCTGGTTTTTTTCTGCCTAGCCCCTTTTAGTCAAGCTAAAGACCGCCTTGCGGTCGGCTACACAAGCGCTAGCGGCGTGTTCGCCGGCCTCTGGATCGCGCAGGAGGCGAAGCTCTTCGATAAATACAACATCGACTCCCACATGGTGCTGATCGCGTCGGGATCGCTGATGGTCCAATCCATGCTCGGCGGCGATCTACCGATCTCCGCCGCGGCCGGAAGCGCTTCGGTCGACGCGGCGCTCGCCGGCTCGGACATGACGATGTTCGGCACGCTCGTTAAAGTGCCGGCGTTTTATATCATGGCTTTGCCGGAGATTAAGTCGATCGAAGATTTGCGCGGCAAGTCGGTCGGGGTGACGCGCTTTGGCTCGTCGACCGACTTCGCGATGCGCTACATTCTCAAGAAGCAGGGCCTCGAACCGGGCAAGGACGTGGCGCTGCTCCAGACCGGCGATCTTTTCGGCGCGGCCGCAATGCTGAAGACCCGTGCCATCGTCGCCGCGCCGTTCTCCAGCCCGCTGAACCTCAAAGCCGAGGAGGCGGGCGCGAGGACGCTCATGAATATGGGCAAGGCCGGCGTCTATTTCCCGCATGACGCCTTCATGGCGCGGCGCGCCTTTCTGTCTGCCAACGAGGATCTCGTTGTCCGCTTCATCAAGGCGTATTCCGAAGCGGTCTACAAACTCCAGAACGATCCCGACGGCAGCAAGCGCGCGATCAAGAAATATGTCCGCGCCGAGGACCCAAAAACGCTCGACGCGGTTTATCGATACGCCGTCGACTACGTCGACCGGATTCCCTACAACTCGCGGGAGGGCGTGCAGGAAGTGTTGAATCAGACCGTCGCGCGGAATCCAAAGGCCAAAGGCATGGCGCCCGAGAGCTTCTACGACGATCACTTCGTCAAAGAGATTGACGCTTCCGGATTTTACAAGCAGCTCTGGGGAAAATAACACGAAAGGATGAACAACGAGAATGGCGCGAGTCGGCTTCGCTTTAGGCTACGGAAAATTCACCAACGTAAGAGAGATCGCCGAGCTCATGCGGCAGGCGGAGGCGCGCGGCTACGAGATGGCTTTTTTCTCCGAAACGATCGAGATCATGCGCGACTCGGTCACGGCGCTCGCGGCGATCGGCCTCGCGACGGAGAAGATGATTCTGGGCTCGACGCAGATCGTGCGCCTGCGCAGCCCGCTCGTCATGGCGCAGTCGCTCGCGAGTCTAGACGAATTGACCGGCGGCCGCATGACGCTCGCGCCCGGCGCATGCACTAAAAGCCACGCGCGCGTGCATGCGCTCGATCCCGACGTGAGCGCCACGCCCGCGCAGGTGCTGAAGGAGTACATCGAGTCGATGCGCCTCCTGCTCACGGGCGACAAAGTCTCGTATCACGGCGAGTACGTCAACTTCGACAACGTGGGTCTAGGCTGGAAGCCGATCCGCAAAGCGATTCCCATCTACGCGCCGGCGACGAGCACGACCGGCCTCAAGCTCGCCGGGCAGGTCGCCGACGGTGTCGTTCTCAACGCGGTCTGCTCGCCGGAGTACACCGTGAACGCGCTCAAGATCGTGCGACAGGCGGCGGAAGCCGCCGGCCGCGATTTTTCCAAGTTCGAGGTCGCGCAGATCATCAATTGCTCGGTCGAGGACGACCACAAGAAGGCCCTGGACCAGGTCCGCTGGGAGGTCGCGACCAAGCTCGACCCGGTGCAGATCTCGTTCATCGCCGGTCCCAAGATGCGCGTCGGCGAGCCGTACATAAAAAAAGACGACATCCCGAAATTCGAGAAGGCGCACGCGGCCGGCGGCATGGACGGGCTCATCAAGGCGATTCCCGACTCCTACGTCGAAGGCATGACCGCGAGCGGCACGCCCGACGAGGTCAAAAAGCGCGTCCAGCAGTACCGCGACGCCGGCGTCAAGGTTCCGCTGCTCCGCCCCGCCGCGAATCATCAGACCCAGCGCGTGCTGGAATTATTCGCGCAAAAATGAGTTTCAAGTTTAAGGTTTCAAGTTTCACGGTCGGAGTATCGTCTCAATCTTTACTTGAAACCTGAAACCCGAAACCTGAAACGTTCTTATGTATAGGGTCGGCGTCGATATCGGCGGAACCTTCACCGATCTCCTTCTGATCGGCGCGGACGGCCGCGCCGTGATCGGCAAGACTCTGACGACTCCCGCGGACCCGAGCCTTGCGGTCGAGACCGCTCTCAGCCGCGCGCTGGGCGAAGGCCCGGCGCAGTCGGGCGAGCGCGGCACGCTGGTTCACGGCACGACGCTCGTGACCAACGCGATCATCGAGCGCAAGGGCGCCCCGACCGCGCTGCTCACGACGGCGGGCTTTCGTGACGCGCTCGAGATCGGGCGCGAGCAGCGCTACGAGCTTTACGATCTCAACCTCGAATTTCCCAAACCGCTTGTGCCGCGCCATTTGCGCTTCGATGTTCCGGAGCGCACCGCCGCCGACGGCAGTGTTCTCCAGCCGCTCGACGAAACTTTCGTGCGCCGACTCGTTGCTGAGCTGCGCGATAAGGGCATCAAGGCGATCGGCGTCTGCTACCTGCACAGCTTCCGCAATCCGGCGCACGAGCGCCGCACTTTCGAGATCATCAAGGAAGTCGCGCCGGAAATTCGGGTTTCGCTCAGCTCGGAAGTCGTCGCGGAGATCCGCGAGTACCAGCGCACGAGCACGACCGTCGCAAACGTCTACGTGCAGGAGCGCGTCTCGGATTATCTCGCCGAGCTTCAGCGCCGGCTCGACGCGATAGCATTTAAAGGCAGTTTCTTCGTGATGCTGTCTAGCGGCGGCATCGCTACCGCCGAGACCGCATCGCGCTTCCCTGTGCGGCTGTTGGAATCAGGACCGGCGGCGGGCGCGCTCGCGGCGGCGCATCTCGGCGCGCGCGCCGGATTTAAAGACCTGCTTTCGTTCGACATGGGCGGCACGACCGCGAAGCTTTGCGCCGTCGAAGACCGCCGGCCGCTCAAGGCGCACGACTTCGAGGTCGACCGCGTCTACCGTTTCCGCAAAGGCAGCGGTCTGCCGGTCAAGATTCCAGTCATCGACATGATCGAGATCGGCGCCGGCGGCGGCAGCATCGCGCGCGTCGACGCGCTCGGTCTGCTTAAAGTCGGACCCGATAGCTCGGGCGCCGAGCCGGGCCCGGCATGCTACGGCCGCGGCGGGGCGGAGCCGACGGTCACCGACGCCGATTTGATACTCGGGTACCTCGACGCGAAATATTTTCTCGGCGGCCAGATGAAATTGGACGTCGACGCCGCGCGCCGCGCGCTTTCGCGAGTCGCGGAGAAGCTCAAGCTCACGATCGAGCAGGTTGCCTGGGGCATCCACCAGATCGTGAGCGAGAATATGGCGAACGCCGCGCGCACGCATTTGGGCGAGCGCGGCAAAGACCCGCGCCGCATGCCGCTCTACGCGTTCGGCGGCGCGGGGCCGGTGCACGGCTACCGCGTCGCGGAGATTTTGCATCTGCCGGCGCTCGTCTCGCCTTTCGGTGCGGGCGTCGGCTCGACCTTCGGATTGCTGGCGGCGCCGCTCGCGTTCGATTTCGTGCGCAGCGCCTACAGCCGCCTCGAAGGTATGGAATGGTCCGCCGCGAACAAGCTGCTGGACGAGATGGCGGCCGAAGGCCGCGCCGTATTGGAAAGCTCCGGTCTATCCGCCTCCGACATCATCTACGAGCGCACGGCCGATATGCGCTATGTCGGCCAGGGACATGAAGTATCCGTTCCACTACCCGATGGAACTTTGGGCGACTCGCACTCGAACGAGATTCAAAATCGCTTTGAAGCGGTCTACCGCTCGCTCTATGGCCGCAAGGGGCCCGACGTGCCGCTCGAAGTCATCAACTGGCGCGTCGTCGCGGCCGGGCCGAATCCGGCGATGGATTTCCGGCTGCCCCAGAAAGCCAACGGCGGCGGCGTATTGAAAGGAAATCGGCGCGCCTATTTTCTCGAGCGCGGCGATTACGTCGAGACGCCGGTCTACGACCGTTACGCCCTCGCGCCGGGCGCGACGTTCAGCGGTCCCGCGATCGTGGAAGAGCGCGAATCGACGCTGATCGTCGGCGCGCGCGGGCGCGGACGCGTCGACGATCAATTGAACATCATTGTGGAGTTCGCCGGTGGCCAGTAACGGAATCGATCCGGTCACGCTCGAAGTCGTCTGGAACCGGCTGCTCTCGGTTGCGAACGAGCAGCAGGACGCGCTCATCCGCACGGCCTTCAGCACGATCGTGCGCGAAAGCCAAGACCTCGCCTGCGGCGTCTTCGACACCAAAGGCCGCATGATCGCGCAGTCGATCACCGGCACGCCGGGCCACATCAACGCGATGGCGAGCTCGATGCGCCATTTTCTCGCGGCCTATCCGCCGGCGAAGCTCGGGCCCGGCGACGTGCTCATCACCAACGATCCGTGGATGACCGCGGGACAGATCAACGACATCACGATCACCTCGCCGGTTTTCAAGAACGGCCGGCTCGTCGCGCTCTTCGCCAACACCTGCCACGCCGCCGACATCGGCGGGCGCATTCTCTCGGCCGAGGCGCGCGAGGTCTTCGAAGAAGGTCTCAGGCTTCCCATCATGAAGCTCTTCGAAGGCGGCGCGCCGAACGAAGTCTTGTTGAAGGTCATTCGCGCCAACGTCCGCCTGCCCGACGAAGTCGTCGGCGACCTGCACGCGCAGGCCGCGTGCAACGACGCCGGCGGGCGGGCGCTGCTCGAAATGATGGACGAGTTCGGCCTCGATTCGATCGACCCGATTGCTGAGGAAATCGTCCGCCGCTCCGAAGCGACCGTACGGGAAAAAATCCGCGCGCTGCCGAACGGCCAATGGACGAGCGAGACCTGGAGCGACGGCTTCGAGGAGCCGATCGTCATCCGCTGCCGGTTGACGGTCAAAGGCCACGCGATCGACATCGATTTCGCCGGCTCGTCGCCGGAGAGCGCTCACGGCATCAATGTCGTGCTCAACTACACGCACGCCTACGCGAGCTTCGCCGTGAAAGCGGCGATCTATCCCGACGTGCCGCACAATGAGGGCAGCTTCCGCCCCGTGCGCGTCACCGCGCCGGAAGGCTGTATCTTGAATGCGCGCGACCCCGCGCCGGTGGCGAGCCGCCAGGCGGTAGGTCATTTCGTTCCGAGCGCGATCTTCGCCGCGCTCGCGGGCGCGCTGCCCGGTCGGCTTCTCGCGCCTGGCGCCGATCCGATCTGGCTCACGGTATGGCGCGGACAGAATCCGTCTTTTAATCTCACGATTTTCCAAGTCGGCGGTACCGGAGCGCGGCCCGATAAGGACGGGCTCAGCACCGTCGGCTTCCCGAGCGGCGTCGCGGGAGTACCGGCCGAGGTCATCGAGAGCCTATCGCCGCTCGTCATGAAGCGCCGCGAGCTATGGATGGATTCCGGCGGCGCGGGAAAGCACCGCGGCGGCCTCGGACAATTGACGGAATTCACCCGCCGCGGCGCAGGACGCTGGAGCGTGAGCCCGATCCTCGACCGCACGAAATATCGCGCCCCGGGCCTGCTCGGCGGCAAATACGGCGCGGCCGGGGAACTGGTTTTGGACGACGGCGCGCGCCCCAATCCGAAGGCGCAGGTCGATCTCGACGGCGGACGCAGCGTCCGCTTAAATCTTCCGGGCGGCGGCGGCTACGGCGATCCGCTCGCGCGCGACCCTGAGCTCGTGCGGCGCGATGTGATCGCGGGATATATTTCACCCGACGCTGCGGCGCGCGATTACGGCGTCGTCGTCCGCTTTACCGGCAAAGACGACGAGCTCGTGCGTCAGCCTGATCAATGGATCATTGACCAAGCAGAAACGAAAAGACTGAGGTCCAATGGAAATAAAAGGTAAAGTGGCGCTCGTCACCGGCGGCGCGACCGGCATCGGCCGCGCGACCGTGCTGGCGCTTGCACAAGCCGGCGCGGCGGGCGTCGCCATCAATTACCGCTCGGCTAAAACCGAGGCGGAAAAGCTCGCGGATGAAGTGAAGCAAGCGGGCGCAGACGCGCTTTTGGTCCAAGGCGACGTGAAGAGCGAGGCCGACGTGCGCCGCATGGTCGGCGAAACCGAAAAGCGCTTCCATCGCTTGGATATTCTCGTCAATAACGCCGGCGTGACGCATTGGGTGCCGGTGAAGGATATTCAGAAGCTCACCGACGAGATCTGGGATGACATCCTCGACGTGAATTTGAAAGGCGCGTTCCGCTGCGTACGCGCCGCCGCGCCGCTTTTGGAAAAAAGCCGCGGCGTCGTGATCAACGTCGCCTCGATCTCCGGCGTGCTCGCGCCCGCGACGATGTCGTCGCTCGCCTACGGCACGGCAAAAGCGGCCCTGATTTATCTGACGCGCGGTCTCGCCGTCGCGCTCGCGCCCAACGTGCGCGTCAACGGCGTCGCGCCGGCGTTCACGGATACGCCGTGGATGGAAAAACATTACGCGAATAATTATGACGAGGTCATGGCCAAAGCCGCCGAAGGTTACCCGCTGAAGCGCGTCGCCAAGCCCGAGGATATAGCCGCCGCGATCCTGGGAATCGTCACGGGCGGCGATTTCGTCACCGGCCAGACGCTGCTCGTCGACGGCGGGCTCAGCCTGAGTTGATCGATATGGACAGAAAAAAGTTGATCGCGGAAATGCACAAGCGCAGAATCGTCGCTGTCGTGCGCGCGAAGAGCGCTGAAGAAGCCTTCGAGACGGCGGAGGCGGTCGCAGAAGGCGGGATTCGGTTCGTGGAGATCACGTTCAGTGTGCCCGGCGCAGTCGAAGTTATCGAGCAACTCGTCAAGCGCGGCGGATTGCACGTCGGCGGCGGTACGGTGCTCTCGCTCGGCGACGCGGACCGCGCGATCGAAGCGCGCGCCGAGTTCATCGTCTCACCGACGCTGGAGCTGAACCTGATTCCCATCTGCCACGATGCGAAGATCGCATGCGTGAGCGGCGCGGCCACGCCGACGGAGATGCTCAACGCGAAGCGCGCCGGCGCCGATCTCGTGAAGATTTTTCCCGCCGACACGGTCGGTGGGACGCACTTCGTGCGCCAGCTTCTCGGCCCATTTCCCGACATGCGCCTGATGGTCTCCGGCGGCGTTGACGCCGGCAACGTGGCGGAATACGCAGCGCTTGGCGTCACCGGCATCTGTCTTGGCAGCTCGATGCTGCACGACGAACTGATGAAGAACGGCCGCGCCGGTCTCGCCAAGCTCGCGCGGAGCTATGTCAATGCGATCGAGAGCGTATTGGGCGCGCAAAAGACCGAGCGCAACAAATAAGGAGTGCCATGTCCGACATCCATCTCACGCTCGCCTGCGAAGATTATGACCGCACCCGGCCGCTGAAGGACGGGACGATCAAGCCCGAAGGCATCGAGCTCAACTACGTCGCGCTCGAAGTCGAGGAGATTTTCTGGCGCATGTGCCGCTACGAAGAATTTGACGCGGCGGAATTGTCGATGGGCGCATTTCTCGTCGCCGCGGCGCAGGGACGCCGCCCGTTCGTCGCGATCCCGGTCTTTCCCTCGCGCACGTTCCGCCACCGCTGCATTTTCGTCAATACGGCGGCCGGCCTTCAAAAAGTCGAGGACCTTCGCGGCAAGCGCATGGGCGTGCCGGAATACACGATGACCGCCGCGGTGTGGCTCCGCGGCATGTTCCAGCACGACTACGGCGTCAAGCCGGAAGACATTCACTGGATCCAAGCGGGCGAGGAGCAACCCGGGCGCAAGGACCGCGTTGACTTCGATCTGCCGAAAGGTATCCGCCTCGACGTCGTGCAGGATAAGACGCTCAACGAGATGCTCGAGAGCGGCGCGATCGACGCGCTCATGTCACCGCGCATGCCGTCGGCCTTCGTCGCCGGCTCGCCGCGCGTCGGGCGTCTTTTTCCCGACTACAAGCGTGCGGAAATGGAATACTTCCAACGCACGAAGATATTTCCCATCATGCACGTGATCGTGATCAGGAAAGACCTTTACGACGCGAATCCCTGGGTCGCGCAAAGCCTTTACAAGGCTTTCTGCGAGGCGAAAGACCTTTGCTTCGAGCGGCTTTACGACACCAACGTGCTGCACGTGAGCCTGCCGTGGTTCTCGGCCGCATACGAAGAGACCCGCGACGCAATGGGCATGGATTACTGGCCCTACGGCTTCGCGCCGAATCACGACGTGCTGGAGACGCTGCACGGCTATCTCTTCGAGCAGGGGTTGATCAAAACGAAATTGGAGCTCGAAAGCCTCTTCGCGCCGGAGACGCGCGAAGCGTTCAAGATTTGATCGCGCGATGGCATCCGAGCCGCCAGAGCACCGCTTCGCCGGCGTCCAACAGCATCCCTTGGTCGCCGTCGACGTCGCGCTTTTCGCGCTCACCGGCGGCGCGCTTTACTGTCTCTTGGTTCAAGTAAAGGACGGCTCGTTCGCGGGCAAATGGGCCTTCCCCGGCGGGCTCGTGCGCGCGGATGAGTCGCTTGACGACGCGGCCGAGCGCGAGCTCTTCGAGCTCACCGGCGTGCGCGGCGGGTACATCGAGCAGCTCTACACCTTCGGCCGGCCCGAGCGAGACCCGGCCCGGCGCGTCGTCTCCGCTTCCTACCTGGCGCTGGTCGCAAATCTCAATCTCTCGGTCAATGCCGGCGCGCGCTACGGCGCGGTGAAATGGTTCGCCGCCGACAAGCTCCCGCCGCTCGCCTACGACCACGACCAGGTCGGGCGCATGGCGCTCCAGCGCCTGCGCGCGAAGCTCCAGTACACCAACATCGTCTACAGCCTGCTGCCGAAAGAATTCACGCTGGGCGAATTGCAGGAGGTGTACGAGACGATCCTCCACCGCCGCCTCGACCGGCGAAACTTCCGCAAAAAAATTCTCGCCCTAGGCCTGCTGCGGCAACTGTCCAAGAAGCGGCTCGGCACGCACCGCCCCGCGGCGCTCTACGCCTTCAAGCAGAAGCGGCCGATGGTGATAGAGATGGTGTAGGAGTCAAGCTGCGTCGTCGGGCGGACGATGCTCGAATCGCCTTCCGATCAGATCGCGCAGCGCCGGCCGATCCGGTACGGGCATAACCATAGCCGCGGCCGGTGGCAAAGTCGGCTCCCATCCTCCCAGGCGAAGATGCGTTTCCGCTTTCGCGCGAAGACGGGCGGCGTTCCGCTTCGCTCCTCTTCGCTCCTGAAAGTCGGAGAGTCGCGAGTAGCGGTCCCCTAGAAATAAATGGACCTCAGGCTTCGCCTCACCACCGTGACCAACCGTCAAAAGCTTAACCAATAAAGAAATCCAAACAATGTCGAGACGCAACTCGAATGTTGACGGCTCGTTCATATCACCCGCCCCAGCCCCCGAACGACCCCCTCGGCTTCATGACGACGATCTGCGTCTCTTTCGGCAGCGCCGATTTGCTCACGGTGAGCGTGTCGCCTTCGAGGCGGCGCGCGGAGAGGCCCTGCACGAACGCGTCGATGAGATAGGAGCTGTCGCGGTAGTGCATCGGAATCGCGATCTTGGGCTTGATCTGCGCCAGCACCTCGCGCGCGGTGTCCGGCGGCATCGTAAAGACGCCGCCGATTGGAATCAGCGCGACGTCGATGCGGCCCATCTGTTTCAGCTGCTCGGGCGTCAGCGTATGGCTCAAGTCTCCAAGGTGCGCGATGCAGAGCGCGCCGGTGTCGAAGATGAACGCGGCGCCTTTGAGCGCCGTGCCGAACGCCTGCTGGTAAACCGGCATGTTGTAGATGTATACGTCGCGGACGTTGATACTTACTCGATTCCACTCCGCGCCGTAATTCGAGAGGCCGCGCAGAACAATCGGATTCCCGTGCGCGAGCTCCACGTAGTTGTGGTTGGGATGCTCGCGGCCGACGGTCACGACATGCGGCCAGAGATCCGGAGTCGGATACATGCCCGGCGCGAGCGGGTCGGTGACGATCTTCGTCCCCTTCGACGTCGTGATCTGAAAAAAATTGTGGCCGAAGTATTGAATGACAGCGTCGGCCTCCGCGGCGTAGGCAACCGAGCCGCGGCGCGTGAGATCGAGGTCGCGGCAGGCCGCACCCGCTATGGGGGCTGACGCAAGCAGAAAAAACACCAGCGCCAGCAGAGCGCTCTTCATGGCGACCGCCCGAGCGGCGCCAGGCGCGGCCTCAGCTCCGATGCGTGGAAGAAATCGGCGACGTAGTCGGTCGCGGGCCGGCGCATGAGGTTCTCGCCTGTGTCGATCTGCTCGAAGCGGCCCGCCCGCATCACGCCGATGCGGTCGGCGAGCGCCAGCGCATCGGCGAGATTGTGCGTGACGTAGAGCGTCGTCAGCCGGTGATCGCGGTGGAACTTGAGAATTTCGCCGCGCATCTTGAGCCGGTTCGGCGGATCGATATTACTGAGCGGCTCGTCCATCAGACAAATGCGCGGCGAAGTCGCCAGCGCGCGCCCGAGCGCTACGCGCTGCTGCTCGCCGCCGGAGAGCTCGCCGGGCTTGCGGCCGTAAAACCGCTCCTGAATGCCGAGCCGCTCCGCCATCGGCCGGATGAAATCGCGGATCTTGTCATTCGACCACTGCCGCACTTTCAGCGGCAGCGTCAGATTCGTATAGCGCCGCTCATCGAAGACGCGCATATGCGGCCAGAGCGCGAAGTTCTGAAAGATCATCTGCACGTTGCGGCGCCCGGCCGGGACGTCGTTCACCGGAACGCCGCCGATCGAGATCGTGCCGGCGTCGGGCTCCTCGAGGCCGGCGATGAGCCGCAGCGTCGTCGTCTTGCCGCAGCCGCTCTCGCCGACGACTGCCAGCAGCTCGCCGTCTTCAACCGCGAGGTCGGCACGGTCTACCGCCGTCACCGAGCCGAAGTGCTTGCTGACTCCCGCGAGTCTCAGCATGCTCACGACGTCAATCGTATTGGATGGGTCCTGAAAAAACAATCTTGATTGCCATCTCACGCGCCTTGACTCCGTCGCCTTTCCCGCGATAGCTTTTCACTGCGCCGGACGCGCGGCGCATCGGAGGCCGTATGGCATTGTCACCAGAGGCGTTGATCGCCGACCTGCACGAAACGATGCAAAAGCGCCATCCGCGCCCGCATCCCGTGCGTCAGCTTTTGCTCACCGGGCGCTTGACGAAGGAACATCTGCACGGCTGGGCGCGAAACCTCTTCCACGAGTTTCGCAATATCCATCGGTTCTTCGGCGTCCGCTATCAGAAATGCCCGATCCCCGAGCTGCGGAGGATGCTGATCGACAACATGATCGAGGAAGAGGGCGAGGACATGATCGGGAAAACGTATCCGAGCCACGCCGAGCTCTGGGTGAGGTTCGGCGAAGGCATCGGCATCGCGCGCGACGACATGCTCAATTACGAGCCACTGCCGGGCATCCGCGCGGCGCTCGAAATGTACGTTTCGCTCGTGCAGCAGAGCCACTGGGCGGTTGCGATCGGAACCGGGCTCGTCTTCGAGGGCGGCGGGCCCAAGCGCATGAAGGAAGAGCGCGAGGCTCTGGAGCAATATTATCCGTGGATTCCGAAGCGCGCGCTCGATTTCTTCCGCGTCCATGAGTATCACGACGAAGGCCACGGCGAATTCTGCTTCGACGTCGTGCGCAAATATTGCATGGAAGACCACCTGCAGGACGAAATGCGCGAGGCCGTAAAAAGTCGCTCCGATATCATGTGGCTTCAGAACGAGACGATCTATCAAGCCTTCGTGCGGCCGAGTTTGTCGGCCGAGACAATCCAAGAGATTGAGGGCAGATTGGAATAGCGATGGCGGAAAAACCGATCGATCTCAGAAGCGATACCGTCACGAAACCCTCTGCGGCAATGCGCAAGGCGATGGCCGAGGCCGAGGTCGGCGACGATGTCTTCATGGAAGACCCGACGATCAATCGGCTGCAATCGCGCGCGGCCGAAATCTTCGGGCGCGAGGCGGCGCTTTACGTGCCCTCGGGCAGCATGGGCAATCTAATTTCTCTCATCGCGCACACGCGGCCGGGGCAGGAAGTCATCTGCGAGGAAAACGCCCACATTTATACAAATGAGATGGCCGCGATCTCCGGCGTCGCCGGCCTGTTGCCGCGCCTCATCCCGACCGAAGACGGCATCATGTCGTGGGAGCAGATCGGTCGGATGATCCGGCCCAAAATGTATGCGCGCGCGCCGACGGCGCTCATCTGCCTGGAGAACACACATAATCTAATGGGCGGCACGGTGTATCCGACCGCAATCGCGCACGAAATCTGCGACCGCGCCCACGAGGCGGGTCTGCCCGTCCACCTCGACGGCTCGCGCGTGTTCAATGCGGCGGTTTTCCTCGGCGAGAGCGTCGGCGAGATGACGAAAAAATTTGACTCGGTACAATTTTGTCTCAGCAAGGGACTGGGCGCGCCGGTCGGCTCGATGGTAGTCGGATCGAAATCATTCATCGACCGCTGCCGCAGCATTCGCAAAATGCTGGGCGGCGGCATGCGCCAGGCGGGAGTGATCGCGGCCGCCGGCCTGATCGCTCTCGAAGAAGGCCCGAAGCGGCTCCACATCGATCAGGAAAACGCCAAATTCCTCGCGCAGGAGCTCGCGCGCCTGCCGGGCATCCGGCTGAACCCGGCGCGCGTGCAGACCAACATCATCATCTTCGACGTCCAGGAGACGGGCCTCTCCTCCGGCGACTTTCTCGCCGCGCTCGTGGAGCGTGGCGTCTTGGGCGTCCCCGTCGACCGCGACAAGGTTCGGCTGGTTACACACCTCGACGTCGACCGCGTCGGGGTCGAAAAAGCCGCCGAGATCATCGGCGCTTTCCTGCGGGAAATTTCGACCCGCCGACCTACGGGATCGACGCGTGCTGTTTAGGCGAGCCGCGCGCAAATTCGCCTCGGATGATTGACAGCTTTGCCCGGCGGCGGCTACATTGAGCCTTTCGGGCAGCTTTCCCTTTCATGCAGGCTTTCGTTCGACGACATCGCACAGCGCTCGCATTCTCGCTGATCACCCTTCTCGGCTTCATCGCTTATGCCAACGGGCTTAAAAACAATTTCCACTTCGACGATTTCGAAGGCATCCTCTACAACCAATCGCTGCGTGATCTGAAAAATATTCCGAGCTTTTTCATCAATCCGCTCATCTTTCGCTTGACCTACAGCATCGATTGGCGGCCGATTTTGCAAATCACCTATGCGCTCGACTATGCGCTCGGCGGCCCGGAGCCGCTGGTTTATCACGCTACCGATCTGCTCTTTCACATTGCCGCGGCGTGGATGATCTTCCTCATCACCGGAGAAGTCCTCAAGCAGACCGAAGGACGCGCCGTGTCGCTGAACACGATACCGCCTTTCTGGCTCGCGCTGGCGCCGGCGCTTCTCTTCGTCGTCCACACCGTCAATACACAGACCGTCAATTACAGCTGGGCGCGCAGTTCCCTGCTCGCAGGGCTGTTATATATGATCGCCGTCTACTGCCACATGCGCGGTCCCTTCAATGCGCGCTCGCCCGGCGGGGCGCGCTGGCACGCCGGGGCGCTAATCGCGTTCGCGCTCGGTCTCGCGACGAAGGCGACCGCGGTGAGCCTTCCGGCAATGCTGCTCGCTTACGAGACTCTGATGCTCAATCCGGCCGGTCGCAACCCGCTGCGCTTATACTGGAATGAACCGCGGCGGCTGGTGAAGTACCTCCCGACCGCTGCGATTCTACTCGCCTACATCTGGCTGCGCATTAAGCTGACGCCGCGCGTTACCTATCACGTGATCGGGACGCGTTGGGCCGGGGACGGCGGCGGGGGACGTAAGACCTTTCTGCTTACGCAGTTTCGCGCCTGGGTTTATTACCTGAAACGTTACCTCTGGCCCGACCCGTTGATCTTCGACTACTCCGGTTTCGGCTGGTCGACCTCGTTTTTGGACGCGCGCGTCCTTTTCTCAGCCGCAATCGTGGCAGCAATCATCATCGCGGCATGGCTCGTGCGCAAACGCGAACCGCTACTTGCCTTCGCTACTGCGTGGTTCTTCGTCGCGCTGCTTCCCGAGGCGAGCATCTTCGTCCGCCCCGATGCGGTCACCGGCCACCGTCCGTATTTGGCCTACGCCGGTCTTTCGATCGCTTTTGTGCTTTTCATCGTCACGAGTGCCGATGCGCTCCGGCGGCGGCTTCGGCCGGCTTCGTGGTCCGCCGGCCGTTTCGCCGTCGCATGCGGCGCCGCACTCGGTATCGCTATCGCAGCACTTACCGCCGCGACGATGCGCCGCAATCTCGATTGGCGCGATGACCTTACGCTATGGGCGGATGTGCTCAGGAAAGATCCGGGCAATGGCCGCGCCCTCATTGGTTTGGGACTCCAATACATGGACCGGGGCGAATACGCACGCGCACGCGAGTACCTGGATGCGGCCGTGCTGCTGCCGAGGGGCAAAGGCGAGGCGTTTTTGCAGCGCGGGTATTTGAATTTCCTCATCCGCAACTATACAGACGCGCTGAACGATTTAAATCAGGCGGTGGCGAGACAACGCTATTCGCCGTTCGGATACGTCTATCGCGGCGACCTTTACCTCGCGACCGGGCGCTACAACGAAGCGCTTAAAGACTACGAAACCGCGCTTCGTATTAACCGCAGCGCCGCCGAAGCCTACTACGGTATCGCGATGGTGAATTGGGAGAAGAAACAGCTCCCCGAGGCGACGGCCGCGTGCAGGAGGCTATTAGAGCTGGAGCGAGATAACCCGCGCAGCTACATCTGCCTCGGCAGTCTGCTGATGTATCAGCAGCTATTCGGCGATGCGATGAAGGTTTACTACAACGGGGTGAGCAGGTTCCCTGACAACGGAACTTTATGGTACGGGCTGGGTACGGCGTACGAAGAACTGGGCCTCTTTAAAGAGGCCCAGTTCTCGTACGAAAGATCTAGCAGGCTTGCACTGAAGCCTGGAAAGGACTCCGGCGATGAAGGCGGGAACTAGCTCCGAACGCTGTCGTGATGCTTATGTTTCTTCTTACCGCCGCCCTGCGGTGCCTCCGAATTCGGCTCTAAGTACTTCCGGCGCATTTCTTTCAGCGACGTGCCGCCACGATCGAAGAAGAATTCAAGGCCGGTCGTCACGCGATAGCGACCCTCGCTGTCGAACGTCGCGCGGACGAGGTTCACAGCGACTCCGGGCATCGGCAGGAACGAAGCGCCTAGCACCGGGCCTACGCCGGTACCGCCGAGCTTGCTATGTCCCGCGCCGGCGAAAGTGTTGACCTGAAGACCCAATTGAAGCTCAACGTTGTCACGTCTTAAATACGGCGCCCACCAGTCGACTGCCGGAAAATAACTCGAATTGAACTGAAGTCTGTTGACGCCGTACTCGGTGCGGTGCCCGCCATGCTGGGCGCCGGTAACCGGCTGCGAATACCACATGCCCAAATTCCACTGGGGAAGATAGAAGGCGACTGACGGAATCAACCAGAGAAAGTCCGTGCCGCGGAGCCCCCTGTGCTGGTAATTGAAGAAGAAGCCTGCCTTACCGCCATCCCATCCGATGACGGGGCCGGCGTTGAAACCGATTCGGCTCCCAAGACCGGTCTCGTAATGAATCGCGCCCTGGCCCCCGAAGTTTCCAAAGATCGGTAGAACGCCGAGCGCTTCCGCGATGAAGCGGCCTCCGCTCGGCGTGTGCGCCTCTTTTTCTCCGCCGCCGGACAACTCGATCTTGCCGAACGGCTCGAGGGGGGCAACATTCGCCTTGGGCACGAAACCAAAACCCAAGACCGCAACAACAACCAACAACGACAACACTGTCTTCTTCATCATCCCTCCCAGGGGTGGAATCCTTGTGCGCCTTTAATAGCGATAAACAGGAGCGTTGTCAAGCATTTTCATCTTTGACAAGACCGCCACTGATATTATAAAAATCGGCCTTAGAGATGGCCTTTGGGAGCCCCCTATTGTCCCCCGCACCCGCGACCCTCGAACGGCCGTTCTTAGCATTGCTTTGATGCCTGCCTCAAGCCCCACGATCTCGGTCATCATCCCGGTTTATAACGGTGGCGCGGCCTTCCGCAAGGCCATAAGTGGGCTTTTTAGGACCTGCCCGCCTCCTGACGAGGTGATTGTCGTAAGCGACGGGGGAAGCGACTCTTCCGCAGATACAGCGGCCGCCCTAGGCGCCATTGTTATCCGCCGCTCCGTGCGGGGCGGGCCGGCTCAAGCGCGCAACCAAGGCGCCCGCGCGGCTACCGCGGAGGTCGTGTTGTTTCTCGACGGCGACGTATTGGCGCCGCCTGGCGTCATAGGGCGCGTTCGTGCGCTTTTCCATGGCGATAAGGAACTTGCCGCCCTGTTCGGCTCCTACGATGACGAGCCGGGGACGAGCGATTTTCTATCTCAATATAAAAATCTGCTGCATCATTACGTGCATCAGAGCGGGCGCGAGCAGGCTTTCACGTTTTGGGCCGGCTGCGGTGCCATTCGGCGCGATATTTTCCTTGCTTTGGGTGGCTTCGACGAGAAATATACGCGGCCATCGATCGAGGATATCGAGCTTGGTTACCGCCTCAATCGTGCCGGCCACAAGGTAGCCCTAATCAAAGAACTACAGGTTAAGCATCTCAAGCGCTGGCGCGTCTCGTCGCTGCTGCGGTCCGACATTATGGATCGAGCGATTCCATGGGCGCGGCTGATCGTCCGCGAAGGAGCAATACCGGACGACCTCAATTTAAATGTGGCCGGGCGATGGAGCGCCGTCACAGCCTGGGCCCTCGCCTTTCTTCTCGCAGCCGCGGTTCGAGATGTCGCCCTGCTCTTCCCAGCAGCGGTCGCAGCGGCGATCCTATGGTTTCTCAATGCGCCGCTTTACGCTTTTTTTTATCGCCAGCGCGGCTTCCGTTTTATGCTGGGCGCCGTCCTTTGTCACTGGCTCTATTACGTTTACGGCTCGGCTGCGTTCGCACTTATCGTCATACAGCATCTTCTCCGCACCGCTGTAGAGCGCGCCCTGAGACTACGTAAAACCGCGTCTTTGCGGAGATCCTAGTCCCCTCGATGGATAAACCCCCGATCGTCATTATCGGCGCCGGACCGGCGGGCCTCGCCGCCGCACACGAGCTCGCGGCTCACGGCCATTCATCAATCATCGTCGAAAAGCTCGACAAAGTCGGAGGATTGGCACGCACAGAGAATTACCGCGGCTTTTCTTTCGACATCGGCGGTCATCGCTTCTTCACCAAAGAAGAAGAAGTGAACCGGTTGTGGCGAGAACTCCTAGGGCCGGAATTTCTCCGCCGGCCGCGCCTCTCACGGATTTATTACCGCCGCAGATTCTTTTATTACCCGCTGCGCCCGCTGAACGCGCTCGCGGGCCTCGGGGTCTGGAGGAGCCTCGCGATCGTTCTCAGCTACCTCCGCTGGCAGCTATTTCCGCACAAAGGAGAGGACACCTTCGAGCAGTGGGTTACCAACCGCTTCGGAAGAAAACTGTTCGAGACTTTTTTTAAGACTTATACGGAAAAGGTCTGGGGTATCTCCTGCGCCGAGCTTCGCGCCGAGTGGGCTGCGCAGCGCATCCGCGGCCTGTCGCTCAAGACGGCGCTAATAGGGATGTTCCGAAAACCGCCAGCAACCATTAAGACGCTCATCGAAGAATTCGATTACCCGCGTCTCGGGCCCGGCATGATGTGGCAGGCGGCGCGCGACGCCGTGGAGCGGCGCGGCAGTAGTGTCCGCCTCGGCTGCGAAGTGATATCGATCCGGCGGCGCGGCAGCGCGATAGAGAACGTTTTGATCTCGAACAATGGCCATCAAGAGGCCCTCTCCGGAGCCGAGTTCATTTCGAGCATGCCCGTTAAAGAACTCGTCGAAAAGCTCGACCCGCCGCCTTCACAATCAGTGATCGAGGCGGCGCGGCGACTCCGCTTTCGCGGTCTTATTGTCGTCTGCCTGATTGTAAGGCGGCCGGATCTTTTTCCGGACAATTGGATTTACATTCACGATCCCACGGTGAAAGTCGGCCGCATTCAGAACTACAAGAACTGGAGCCCGGCGATGGCGGGCGATGGCTCAAAAACAAGCCTAGGCATGGAATACTTCGCTACTCCGGGCGACGGGCTATGGAGCATGAGCGACGGCGCGCTGATTGAATTGGCGAAAACGGAAATCAACCGTATCGGCCTCGCCGCCTCTGCCGACGTCGAGGACGGCTGCGTCGTAAGGGCGCCGGAGGCCTACCCAGTCTACGATGCCGATTACCGCTCGGCGCTCGCAACCGTCCGAGAATTTGTCAACGGCTTGGAAAACTTCCAGACGATCGGTCGCAACGGGCTACACCGCTACAACAACCAGGACCACGCAATGTTGACGGGCATCCTTGCGGCGCGAAATATCGCTCTCGCCGAACGCAACGACCTCTGGAGCGTCAACACCGATTCTGAATATCACGAAGAGCTGCTCGTTCCGGACAAAGCCATCGAAGAAGCGCTCGCGCGCATTTTCACACGGCTAGATCGCACCGCCTTTGCCGCCGCCGTGGGAATCGTATGCGGCGCGGCGCTTTTCGCGGCGACTATCGCTCTGGTGATCAAAGGCGGCGACGTCGTCGGTCCGAATCTCAGTCTTTTAAGGCAATACTTTCCCGGTTACCGCGTGACCGCGTCAGGAAGCTTGCTCGGCCTCGCTTACGGTTTTTGCGCCGGATATATCGGCGGATGGCTCTTCGCGTTCTTGCGCAACGCGGCAATGTTTATTTACGTCGCGCGCGCCTATCGCCGGGCACAGCGTGGCCTATTGCGCCGGTTTTTCGATTATCTTTAGGGAGGGTCTATGACCGCCGAAAAAGAGCTCGAACAGGTCATCCTCACACGCATCGTGCGGCTCAACGCGAGGATCCAAGGCGTCGTCACCGGCCTCATTGCCGGCCTGCTCCTCTTCTTCGCAACCAACTGGCTCGTGCTGAAGGGCGGCTACCGTGTCGGGCCGCATCTCGCGCTGCTCGGGCAATTTTTCATCGGCTACCATGTGAGCTTCTTGGGGAGTCTGATCGGCTTTGCGTACGCCTTCGTATGCGGCTTTTTCGTCGGTTACGCCATCGCGTGGATCTATAACCGCATCGCCGACGGGCGGCAACGCGCGGGGTAAAGTCGAACAGCGGATTGCTGCGGCATGGAGCGGCTGTTACAATACGCGCTTATTTTCACGTGAGGATTTTCGCCGATATAGAGATGTACGCCCGCTTCGCGCGCGGCCTGCGTAGGTTTCTAAAGAATCCCCTTACCGTCGATCAGGCTCGGGCGATCATTCGGCGACGGATGGACGAACGTGAGAAAAATTTCTTACGTCTCTTGGAGCGCGGTGTCTTCGGGTACGCGCGGAGCCCGTTCCTCCCGCTGCTGAAGCACGCCGGCTGCGCCATCGGCGACATCCGGCAAATGGTGGGTACGCGCGGCCTCGAAGCGACGCTGCGCGAGCTCAGGCGCGCGGGCGTCTACGTCACGTTCGAAGAATTCAAAGGCAAAACGCCGATCGTCCGCAACGGCCTGACGGTACCGACCAATGCGCACGATTTCGATAATCCATACCTCAGTCAGTATTATACCGCCGAGACGGGCGGATCGACCGGCGTCGGCACGCGCATCAATATCGATCTCGACCACCTCGCCGCCGATACGCCATTCAACATGCTTGCTCTCGACGCACACGGCGTCCTCGACGCGCCAAAGGCGATCTGGCGCGGCGTGCTGCCGGACGCCAGCGGGCTGAATTACATTCTGCGGGGCGCACGGATGGGCCGCGTGCCGGAAAAATGGTTTACGCCGATTCCGCGGCGCGACTATACGCCGCTTTTTAAATACCGCGCGGCGAACCTCGCTATCATCGCGGCCGGCAATGCCTTGGGAGTCGCAATCCCGCGGCCCGAGCCCGTGCCGTTCGCCGAGGCGGACGCGATTGTTCGCTGGATGCGCAAGCAAGTACGCACCCGAGGATCATGCTTATTGTTCTGTCTTGTGAGCGCGGCCCTCCGCGCGGCGGTCGCCGCACAAGCGATGGGCGTCGATCTGAGCGGCGCGGTGTTCGAGGTCGGAGGCGAGCCGCCGACCGAAGCGAAGGTGCGCGCGATCGCCGCGAGCGGCGCGCGCTGCTATCCGACCTACCATTTCGGCGAGTGCGGGCGCGTTGGCATGGGCTGTGCGCGCCCGCTCGACGGCAACGACGTGCATTTTTTCCGAGACGGCCTCGCCGTCATCGATTATCAGCGCCGCGTGCCCGGATTCGATATCGACGTGAACGCCTTTTGCTTCACGAGTCTTCTGCCGACCACGCCCAAGATCATGCTAAACGTCGAGATCGATGACTACGGCGTCATCGAGAGACGCTCGTGCGGCTGCCCGCTCGAAGCCTATGGATACACCGAGCATTTTCGCGAAATCCGCAGCTTCCGGAAGCTCACGGGCGAAGGCGTGACGCTCGTCGGCAGCGAAGTACTGTCATTGCTCGAAGAGGTGCTGCCCTCACGGTTCGGCGGCAGTCCGATCGATTATCAGCTGATCGAGGAAGAAGACGAGCGCGGATTCACAAAGCTAAGCCTCGTCATAAGTCCTTCGGTGAAAATACCCGACGAGCGCGCAGTACTCGCGGCACTGCTCGAAGGGCTCGGCGGAAATAGCGTCGCGGACGGCCTGACCCGCGTCATCTGGTCGAAGGCGGGAACCGTGCGCATCAAGCGCATGGAGCCGATCCGAACCGCGCGTGGGAAGCTCATGCCGCTGCATCTCCTGCAGCGCGCGAAGGCTTCGGGCGCGGCGCGGGGCAAAGCCGCGGAAGAGCCGTGAAGCTCCCCCCGCCGTTTTTCATCGTCGGTTCGCCGCGCGCAGGCACGACGCTGCTGTCGCAAATGCTCGACCGCCATTCGCATATCGCGGTCTATCACGAGGCGCATTATTATCCGCTGTTTCGTTCCGAGCTCCGACGGTACGGCGATCTCCGCGCGCCGGAAAATCTCGCGCGGTTGATCGACGACGTGCGCGAAGTCGTTCGCGTCCAGGGTTTTCTCCTCCCGCCGCCGTCGCGCGAGGAGTTCCTGGAGTTTCTGCCGGAACGGAGCTTCGAGGGCGTATTCGCTGCGCTGATGCGGATCAATGCGCTGCGGAACGGAAAAACGCGCGCCGGCGATAAGACACCGGCACACCATGCGTACCTTGACGAGATTTTAGAGCGCTTTCCGAGCAGTCCCGTGATCTTCGTTATTCGCGACCCGCGCGGCGCCGTGCCGTCGATACGCACCGCGCTGCGCGCAAGCTTACAAGGCGCGGCCAGAATGTGGAACGAAGCCTACCGCAGCTACAGCCGGCTTTCCGGGCGCGTTCATCTTGTCCGCTACGAGCATTTGGTCGCTGCGCCGAAAGAGACAGTGCAAAAGATCTGCGCGGTGTTGGGCGAAGAATTTGAGGAAGACATGCTGCGCTTTTCTGAGCGCGTCCCCGAGCGCCTGGCCGTGCTGCCGAATTTTCAAAAACTGCTGCAAGACGTCGATGCCGACGCGGCGAACGGTTTCCGCCGATTACCGATTGGCGACGTTCGACAGATTGAAGCGCTCTGCGCCGAGGGGATGGAAAGTCTGGGCTATGTCTTCAGCGCCGGAAAAGTCTCGGCCCTCCCAATGCCTTCGGCTTCGAAACTCCATGGTGTCGTAGATCGCCTTCGCTATTACGGCATCGACCGTAAACGTTGGCGCCGCGGCTGGATGCGGTGGAAAATCCTTCTGCGGCTGCGCCTGCGGCGCCCGGCTGAGTGGCACGCCCAATGACTGAAAGACCCCTTCGCTTTTGCATGGTGACGACTTTCTATCCACCGTATAATTTCGGCGGGGACGGCATCTTCGTGCACCGCCTCTCGAACGAGCTCGCGCGCCGCGGACATCACGTCGACGTCATCCATTGCGAAGACGCTTATCAAGCTCTTGCAGGCGTGTCTCGCTCCTCCGGCTACGACAACCATCCGAACATCACTGTCCACGGGTTGCGCAGTGGCGTCGGCTTTCTTTCGCCGCTGGCGACGCAGCAGACGGGGCAGCCGGTTTTCAAAGGGGGCGCGATCCGCCGAATTTTGGAAGACGACTTTGACGTGATTCATTTTCACAACATCTCGCTGCTGGGCCCCGGCGTACTGAAGTATGGCCATGGCATCAAACTTTGCACAATGCACGAATATTGGCTCGTCTGCCCGACACACGTGCTTTTTCGTTTCGATCGCGAAGCCTGCGAGCGTCCGTATTGCTTCGTCTGCACGCTGGTTTATAAACGGCCGCCGCAGTGGTGGCGATATACGCGTCTGCTCGAAAGCGCCGTGAAGAACGTCGACACGTTCATCGCGCCGAGTCGATTTAGCAAAGAAAAACATACGGCGATGGGTCTGACGGCACCGATCGTCCATCTGCCGCACTTCGTCCCGCTTGGAACCGACTCTGCAGCATCGGCGGAAACCAATATGCCGCCGGAGAACGCCCCTTACTTTCTATTCGTCGGCAGGCTCGAGAAAATGAAAGGCTTGCAGACGCTGATACCGATTTTCCGCCGCTACAGCAAAGCTCGGCTGCTGATCGCCGGGACGGGAAATTACGAGCCTGAGCTGTTACGGGCATGCGAAAAGAGCGCCAACATCGCCTTTTTAGGATTTTGTTCGGAGAGCCGGCTCGAACAATTGTATGCCCGGGCCGTAGCAGTCATCGTTCCCTCTCTCTGCTACGAAAGCTTCTGCCTCGTCGCAGTTGAAGCTTTCAGGAGCCGCACACCGACGATCGTTCGCGATATCGGCGCGCTTTCGGAAATCGTGTCCGAGAGCGGCGGAGGCTTGACTTATCGGACCGACGAAGCGCTGATCGCGGCCATGGACGCCCTGGTGGGAAACCAATCCAAGCGGAAAAGCCTAGGCGAGCGCGGGCGTGCCGCATACGAGAAAAACTGGACGACGGAGCGATATCTGAGCGGCTATTTCAAGCTGATACAGGATCTCTCGGCGCGTCGTGAAGCGGGACGATCACGGCATGAAGAAGTCATCGCTTAGCGCTTGTCCGACAACTAGGCAATGATGACGCGGCGAAGCATAGATCAACTCGTCGTCATTGCCGGCCCCACCGCGGCAGGAAAATCGATACTCATCGGCAAAATGCGGACGGAAGGGTCTTTCAATCTCGAAAAGCTACTCGGGATTCAAGACCTAGGGGACTGGCCGGAGATCACCGCTGGTGCGATGAAGCGGCACACCGACTTGCATGAGGAACGGCTCATTTTGCATTACGACTTCTTATGGCCTTATCCCGCTTCGGTCATGGAATCGGCCGACGGCGAGCTTGCATTATCGCTTTTGGAAGGCGCACGCGACATTACGATGATCACTTTATGGACGCCTGGTAACCGGCTCGCACGGCAGCTCATCGAAAGCCGGCTTAGGAGTCCGGTGCGGGGCGGTCCGGCAGAAGCGTTGAAAGTCCGTGTGATGCGCGCCCTGCCGACATATGTAGTATTACGGCTTTCTCGACTTCGGTGGTGGAAGGCAATCAATCGCCGGCTGCCGACGTCTGGCCTGGTGCATCATTTTCTCGCGCTTGGGATCTATTCGGACGACGCGCGGCTGCTCGCGATGTATCGCAGCTGGCTTCGCTTCTGCGATGAGCGGCTGCCGCAGCTCCGCGCGCATGTCATCGTCGAGCTTGGAACGGAGCTAAATGTCTATTCCCGTAAGGAATGGGAGACCCGCGTCACTCGCAAGCAGGAGGCAGAATTCAAGTGAAACTTCGGGAAAGCCGCACGCAATGGCTCGGCATTTTCGCCATCGTCTGTCTCGGCGCGATTGCATACGTCAACTCGCTAGGCAATGATTTTCAGTTCGACGACATCGACGGCATCGTGCGCAGTCCGATTCTTCGAAACGCGCGCAATATCCCGTCTTATTTCACGGACATTCGTCAATCCGTCATCTCCGGAGGCCGCGACTGGCGGCCGGTGGTGCTCGCTACCTTCGCCCTGAATTACGCGATCGATGGTCTGAACCCGATGATTTTTCGGCTGACGAATCTGGCGATCCACATCGGTAATGCCTGCCTACTTTTCTTTCTGCTGATCGCGATATTGCGCCGGCGGCCTCCCGCGGCGGCCGATATGCCATTTTCGTCCGAGACGTGCGCCGCGCTGGCGGCGCTCGTTTTCGTCGTCCACCCCGTCAACTCAGAGGTCGTGAATCACATCTGGGCACGAAGCTCGGCGCTGGCGGCTTTCTTTTACTTGCTGGCCTTTTACTGTTTCGTTCGCGGTCCGTGGAGCCTGGCGAGCGAAAAAAAGAGAGCGTGGGGCATCGCCGGGCTCGCGTTCTTCACTCTAGGATTGGGCGCCAAGGCGACCGTAATTACGCTGCCGGCGGTGCTGTTTCTCTACGAGCTTCTCTTCTCAACCCCTGAAAAACCATTTTGGCGCGAGCCGAGGCGCCTCGTAAAATACCTTCAGCTCGTTGCAGTGTCAGCGGCGTACGTCATCTTTCGTTTTATCTATCTAAGCGGTTTTTTCCGGCGCGTCGGGGGCGGCTCATCGGATATCTCGGCAACGACTTATCTTTTCACGCAATTCCGCGCCTGGATCTATTACATTCGTCTTTTCTTCTGGCCCAGTCCGTTGATCGCTGACTACCCTGGCTTCGGCTGGTCGCGATCGGTCGCCGATCCACGCGTTCTCCTGTCTCTCGCCGCCATCCTGGCGATCCTGGTGCTCGCCTGGAGATCGCGCAAAGAGAATGCGCCGCTTAGTTTTTTTCTTTGCTGGTACTTTCTACTCCTGCTTCCGGAGGCGAGCTTCATCCCGCTTTTCGACGCCGTCAACGGATATCGGGCCTATCCCGCATATGCCGGACTCGCCGCGGTGACACTGCTGCTAAGCATCAAAGCGACGGCATTCCTGCGCAAGAAACTCAAAATAGCTGTCAATGATCGACGGCTTCGCGCCACGTACGCCGCTGCGCTGGCGATCGCGATGGTCGCTCTCGGCGCGACCACGATCGCGCGTAACCGCGATTGGAAAGACGGCGTTACGCTATGGAGCGACATAGCTGCTAAGGATCCGACCAACGGGCGCGCTTACGCCAATTTGGCGATTGCGTCGATCCGGAAAGGCGATTACGAAAAAGCCGACCAGCTGTTGGCACAGGCCATCGAGCGCGGGCCCGGAAAAAGCCTGCCGTACATGTACCGTGGCTATATTTCGCTCGCCACTGGCCGGGGCGACATGGGACTGTCGGATTTTAGCAAAGCGATCGAGCTCGACCGCCGCGTTCCGATGCCGTTTTATTATCGCGGCGAGGTCTACCGGAAGAAGGCGGAGTACGAGAACGCGCTTGCGGACTACGACCGTGCGCTCGCTCTCTCGCCATTATTCACCGATGCGTATATCGCAACCGCACTCGTGTATTTGGACCTGCGCGAAAGCGACAAAGCGATCGAGGCCTGCCGCAAGGTTATGGAAATGGATGCTGGCGACGCACGGAGCTACCACTGCCTCGGGAGTATCTTCATGGAGCAACAACGCTATGTCGAGGCGATCAGAGCGTACCAGCGCGGCCTCGAGCGCCGATCGCACGACAGCGGCCTGTGGTATGGACTCGGTGCCGCGTACGAGGCCTACGGGATGTATAAGCCGGCGGCCGAGGCGTTCGAGATGTCGAGCCGCTTCACTAAGTAAAAAAAAGAGGGACGGTTTCCCGCCCCTCTTTTTTTCTAGACGATCTTTAGTCGACTATCTATTCCACATGGTTCCGAATACGCCCGGCTCAAGCGTCGGCTCAAGATACTGCCGGCGGGTCTGCAGCAGTGAGAGATTCGGATTCTTTGCAAAGTTGAAATAGTACTGGATGCCGCTGCTGACGGTGTACCTGTTGTGGTTGACATCGAACCAGCCTCGCGCCAGCGTGACTTCAAGATTTTGCCACGGCATCACGGCGATGCCCCCAGCGGGGCCGACGCTCACGGGGCCGATTCCCTCTCCGAGCGACTTATTGCCGCTACCCCAAAGGTTCCGCACTCGGACGCCGAGGCTCACCTCTAAATTGTCCTTGCCGACGACCGGCACTGGCGGGAAGAAGTTCGCCATCAATTGCGCTTCGTTAACCGGAATGGCGACTCTGCGGAAGTCGCCTTCGCTGGCTTTCATTCGCCATCTTGGCGAAACGGCTTGCGAGACCCAAAAGTCAATATTGGTTTGCGGTAGGTAGAACGACACGGCGGGGCGGACCCACATGCCGTTGAAGTCCGGCGAAGTTCCGGCCGAGCCTTGGTAGTGCCGCACTTGATAGGCAACCAGCAAACCTGCTTTGCCCATCCCGAAATCAAAGATTGGTCCGCCGTTAAGGCCCCAGCGCCAGTTCGCGCTGCTTGCGACTATGCTGCCCGCGAATTGGAAACCGAGGCCGGGAAGGATAAACAGCGGCGCCACGGCAAGCGCCTCACCGTGGAATCTCGGCAGCGCACCGCCGAATGAAGAATCCGGACTATTGACGTTTTCCTTTTCGGCTCCGCCGAGAGTCGAAAGTCTCAGCATGCCGTCGATGTCTGTTACCAGCGCCGTTGAAGGAACGAAAACAACAGCCGCCGCCAGCATCAATCCTATGACCGCACCCATTATACGCTTCGCCATTCTGCCCCTCCTAGTTGAAAAAGCGTCCGCGCTTTTCAATCGTGATGTTCGTGCCCATGCCTTTTTAACGAATTCCTATAACCGTGCCTTTTACCCGAGAAAAGCGGTGTCTGTCAAGCGAAAAAGAGACCCCCGGGTAAAGGCAGTCATTATTGTCCCAAATGACGTTTATTTAAACCAGGGATTATCCGCTGACTGAGTCTTGTGCGCCACAGCGGGAGCGCCGTAGGGTATACTAGAATATGTTCCGCAATCTGCCTTCCCGCACGCTTCCGCGCGATACGATGCTGCTCATCCTGACGTGGGCCGCCGGTGCCGTGGATGCTCTAAGCTACCTGGGCCTGGGACGCGTCTTTACGGCTATGATGACGGGAAATACCGTCCTACTCGGCCTTTCCCTAGCCGAGGGGGAGCTGCTCGCGGCGCTCAGGTCGATTCTCGCCCTCGCGGGCTTCGCCGTCGGAGTAACTCTCGGCGCATTGGTCGTCGAGCACGATACCGTCGAGTCGGACTGGCCGCCGGAGGTTACGGCAGGACTTTGGCTGGAAGCTTTCGTTCTCGCCCTATTCTGCGGTCTATGGATCTTGAACGGTCCAGCGCCCGGCACGCACAGCGTGCGGGCACTGATCGTTCTGCTAGGGATGTCTATGGGACTCCAGGCGGCGTCGGTGCGGCGTCTCGGCGTCCCGGGCATCGCGACGACTTACCTTACGGGAACGATCACGACCCTGTTTGTCGATGTCGTCGGCTGGCGTCGGGCCGGCGGCGCGCCGGCACAGGGGAACGAAGAAGTCACATGGGAAAAGCGGGTCGGCCTCTTGGCGGCAGTCTTTGTGGTTTACGCCTTCGGCGCGTTCTCCGGCGGATTATTATTACAGGCGCGTCATCCCGTGGTCGCCAGTGCGGCCCCGCTCGCTGCCGTCCTCATCGTCGCCGCCAGCGCCGCGCGCCGCTACGGCGTTCGATGGCGGTAGATTACTTTCCTTCGTACAGCCGCTTGATAAAGCCGCTCTTGTCGAGCTCGGCGATAAAGCTTGGGTCCATGAATTCTTCCGGCTTGTGGTTTTTGATCTCCGGTTTCGTCGCCGCGACGTAGTCATAGGTCGGCTGGAGGCCCTGCATGATCGGATAGGGGGTAGAGATAAAGTCCTGGCGGTAAATTTCGTAGGAGCCTTCCAAAAGGTCTTTGTCGTTGTTGCGCAGGTATTTCGCGAGGACTTTCATGCTGAAGTCTTTGTGCGTTTTCATATACGCGATCGCCTCGACGTGGGACTTCACCATGCGCATGACGGTATCGCGGTCTTCCTGTACATACTTTCGGCGCGTGACGACGGACATCGATGGGTAGACGACCTCTTTTCTCGCATCCCAGAGGGCCTTGTAACCCATCTTTTCGCCTTGCACATCGGTGGGATAGGACACGTCCGCGGCGTCGATCACGCCGGAGACCAGCGCCTGGAGCCGCTCGGGCGGCGTGCCGATCGACATCCAGGTCACATCGCGGTTGGGATCCATGCCGTATTTCTTGACAATATAACGCCAGAGGAAATCCCCAAGCGACCCCAGGCTCGACGTTCCGATCCTTTTTCCCTTGAGATCCTCCGGCCGCTTGATGTCGGCCTTAACCAAAAGTTTGCTCTGAACTCCCGGAACCGTGTGCGCGACCGTAACGAAATCGGCGCCGCTCAAATCGGCGAGCATCACGGTCGCGATCGTCACCGGTGCGGCGAAAATGCTGCCGCCGAGAATCGCCTGGGAAGTCTGCCCCGAGCCCCTGAGCAGGACGATCTCCATGTCGAGACCGTTCTTCTCGTAGATCTTCGCCTCTTTGGCGAGCCACGGGATCCAGTTCGAAGCCGATATCGAAGTCGCCCCCCAGCGGAGCTTCTTGAGCGGCGGCTTTTCCTGGGCGCCGGCGACGGAGACGCTAAGAACAATGAGTACGGATAATGCGACAGCTAATTTTCTTTTATAGATCATGAATGGACTCGTCTTCGGAGAGATTCTTCGCTGCGCTCAGAATGACAATCGATGCGTCGAAGTCTTCTGTCATCCTGAACAAAGTGAAGGTTCTCCCCGAAAGGTCTTTTTGTCTTTTACTTTTTACTTTTGGCTTCTTCCCTGAAGGCCTTGGCAAATCCGCTCTGCTCGATTTTCTTCAAGAAGCTCGCGTCATAGAACTCTTCCGGCTTTGCCGTCGCCGCTTTCGGCTGCGCCGGCACTAAAAACTCCAGCACCGTACGGATTCCGGCGCTCGAGGGAACCGGCACCACAGGCATCATGTCGACGTAATAATCATAGCCCTCTTCGGCGCGCGCGCGGTCGCTGATTTTTAGATAGTGCATGATGCCGGTTACCGTCTTCTCTCTTTGCGTGCGGAAAAAATGCAGCGATTCGATGTATCCCTTGAGAAAATTCTCGACCGTCGCCGGATGACTCTTTAAATATGACGTCATCGCGGCGAACGAGTTGCCTGCGTACGCGATATCGATCTTGCGGAGATCCGCGAGCTCGCGCATTCCCATCTGCGCAGCGATGCCGCTGAACGGCGGCGATAACACAGTGCCCGAGACCGTGCCGCTTTTGAGCGCGTTCAAGCGCCCCTGCTGACTTTCGGCAACCGAGATGAAGATCACGTCTTTGCCGGGCTCGAGGCCGTTTTTGCGCAAATACAATCTCAGCGCGCTGTCGGCGGAAGCGCCCGGCCGCGTGCCGGTGACGATCTTGCCCTTCAGGTCCTGAACCGTCTTGACCTCAGGGCGGCCGAAGACGGTGTAATCGAGCCGGTCGGATTGTACGGCTACGATCATGATATCGGCCCCGCCTAGCCGAGCGCTTACGGTTGCGGTCGAGCCCGCAGCGAGGAAATCGACGGCGCCGGAAGTCACCGCGGCGAGCGAGTTCATCCCGCCGCCCATGTAGATCGGCTCGAGATCGATGCCGTGCTTGGCGAAGATGCCGTTCTCTTTGCCGATCGGCAGCACACTCGAATTGACCGAGATCGACCCCTGGGCGACACGGATGCGCTCCTTCGGCTGGGCCGAGGAGAAAGCGGGCAAAAGAATCAACGAAGATAAGAAAATCGCCGTGAAATACACTTTTGAGATCATTTTTGCGGATTTTGCTCCTGGCCGAGTTGTATCATCTTTGCGCGGTCTTCTAAGGCCGCCGCCTCGATAATGCGCTTGTTGCGTCTCAATAACGCGCTGTAGTCTTTCAGCGTATCTGCGACAGCAGGATGATTCGGGCCTAAAGCCCGCTCTCGAATAGACAACGCGCGCTTGTAAGACACCTCGGCTGCTTCACCTTTTCCTTCTCTGGAGTAAAGATGCGCCAAGTTATTGAGAACAGTTCCTACAGCGGGATGATCACCTCCGAATGAGCTTTCTACAATAACAAGCGCCCGCCGGTAAAGATGCTTGAGTTTTTCGGCAATCGCCTGAGCGCGTTTAATCAGGGCGTCTCCTGTCGTGTATTTTCCTTGGTCGATGTAAAAGATTTCGAAATTATTCAAAGTGACTACGACCCTCGGGTCGTCGGGGCCGAACAATTCCGCTTCTTTCAACGCATCGACATATAATTTCTCCGCGTCCCCGTAGCCGAGCCTCATCCGAGGCTTTTCGGCCGCGGGAATCCAGTTCTTCCCACCGTTCATTTGACTGCGAATATCCGTTCGCAGAGAAACAATTGACCGTTAGAGCAACGAGCACCGGGATGAGTGCGATTCTCATTCTTCTTCGTACTGCTCCTTGAGCTTCGCCACAACCGCCGGGTCGGCGAGGGTGGTCGTATCGCCGAGGGCGCGGCCGTCGGCGATGTCGCGGAGCAGCCGGCGCATGATCTTGCCGCTGCGCGTCTTGGGCAGCTCGGCGGCGAAGAGAATCTCGTCAGGCCGCGCGATCGCGCCGATCTTCTTCGCAACGTGCGCCTTGAGCTCGTCCACGAGCGCGCTGTTGGTGTCGACTCCGGCTTTGACTGTGACGAAGGCGCAGATGCCCTGCCCCTTGATCTCGTGCTGCTTGCCGATAACCGCCGACTCGGCGACCTTGGGATGGTCGACAAGCGCACTTTCGACCTCCATCGTGCTGATGCGATGGCCGGCGACGTTCATCACGTCGTCGACGCGTCCTAGCAGCCAGTAATAGCCGTCCTTGTCGCGCTTGGCGCCGTCGCCCGCGAAGTATTTCCCCGGAAAACGGCTCCAATACGTTTGCACGTAGCGATCGGGATCACCGTAGATCGTCCGCATCATCGCGGGCCACGGTTTGGTGAGCACGAGATAACCGCCGCCTCCGAGCGGCACGGAATTCCCCTTGTCGTCGACGACGTCGGCCTCGACTCCGGGCAGGGGCTTGGTCGCCGAACCGGGCTTCAGCGTCGTAATGCCCGGCAGCGGGCTAATCAGCGGATGGCCGGTCTCGGTCTGCCACCAGGTGTCCATCACCGGGCAGCGCCCACCGCCGATGTATTTGTGATACCAAACCCAGGCCTCGGGATTGATCGGCTCGCCGACGCTGCCCAGAAGCCTAAGACTCTTCATATTGTGCTTTTGCGGATATTCCGTGCCCCAGCGCATGAAGGTGCGGATCGCCGTCGGCGCGGTGTGAAAAATCGTGACGCCGTACTTTTCAACGATGCTCCAAAGCCGGTCCTTGTCCGGCCAGTCCGGCGTACCCTCGTACATCACCTGTGTCACGCCATTCGCCATCGGGCCGTAGACGATGTGCGTGTGGCCGGTGACCCAGCCGATATCGGCCGCGCACCAGAAGACATCGTCGTCCTTCATGTCGAAAACCCATTTATTGATGAGATGGCAGCCTGTCAGATAGCCGCCGGTCGTATGCACGATGCCCTTGGGCTTGCCGGTGGTGCCGCTGGTGTAGAGGATGTATAGCATGTCCTCGCTATCCATCTTCTCGGGCTCGCACCACATCGGCGCGTCGGCCATGAGGTCGTGCCACCAGTGGTCGCGGCCATCATGCATATCCACGTGCGCGGCTTCGCCGATGCGCCGCACGACGACGACGCTTTTGATTGACGGCGTTTCTTTGAGCGCCTCGTCGGCGTTGCGCTTGAGCGGCACGATGCCGCCGCGGCGGTAGCCGCCGTCGCCGGTGATCAGCACCTTTGCCTCCGCGTCGTTGATGCGGTCGCGCAGCGCCTCGGCGCTGAAGCCGCCGAAGACCACGCTGTGCGCGGCACCGATCCGATTGCAGGCCTGCATGGCGATCACGATCTCGGGTATCATGCCGAGGTAGATCGCGACGCGGTCGCCGCGCTTGACGCCGAGCTTCTTGAGCACGTTGGCGAACTTGTTCACCTCGCGCCAGATGTCGCGGTACGTGAGCACGCGCTCGTCGCCGGGCTCCCCCTCCCAGATGATCGCCGCCTTGTTGCCGCGGCCGTTCGATAAATGTCGGTCGATGCAGTTGTACGAGGCGTTAAGCTTGCCGCCGATGTACCACTTCGCCCACGGGCTGTCCCATTCGAGGACTTTCTTCCACGGCTTGAACCACTCGAGCTCTTTCGCCGCCTGCGCCCAGAAGCCCTTGGGATCCTTTTTCGCCTTCGCGAACAGCCCCGCGTTCCGCATATTGGCCGATTTCTTGAACGACTTCGGCGGCGGGAAACTTCTTCTTTCTTGCAGGAGAACTTCGATCGGCTTGTCGGTCGACTTGTCGGCCATGACTTCAACCTCCTCGTTGGTTCTCGTCCTCTATATAAAGCGAAGCGGATATTATGCAACCGCCAAACCGTTGACAAGCGGGGACAAAACCGGCTTGACCGCCCAGCGGTTTGCGGCTACACAGGCACGAGGAGGACGCGGCCGATGAAGATTTTCCTATTCCTCTTGGCGTGCGCAGCGCTCCTGGCATCGGTCTCCGAAGCTCCGGCGCAAAAAGTCCGCCTCGGTGTCGCCGGCATCAGCGGCACCAACGCGCATCCGTACGTCTCCAAGCAGCTCGGCCTGTATCAGAAATACAACGTCGACATGGAGCTGATCGCGTTCCAGGGCGGCAGCCAGCTGATTCAGGCGATGCTCGCGGGCGACATACCGATGTCGTTCTCGGAAGGCGTAACCGCGCTCGCGACCGACATCAAAACTCCGCAGCTCTACTTCATCGGCGGAGTGGTGAATATTTTTCCGTTCACGATCCTCTCGAAGCCCGAGATACAGCGCCCGGCGGATTTGCGCGGCAAGAAAATCGCCATCAGCCGCTTCGGCTCGTCGTCGGACGTCGCCGTGCGAACGGCGGTCGAGCGGCACGGTCTGACAGACAAGGACGTTTTGATCCTGCAGGTCGGCGGACAGAGCGAGCGCTTCGCGGCGCTCCGCTCCGGGGTGGTCGATGCGGCGATCGTGAGCCCGCCGTTCAATTTGGTCGGCCGGAAACTCGGCTTCAAGGAAGTCATCGATGTTTCGGAGACGGGCGTCGCCTACGCGCACCAGCAGATCGTCGCCCGCAAAGACTTCATCGACGGCCAGCCGGAGTTCCTCATGCGCATCCTACGGGCGACCATCGAGGGACTCGGATACTGGAAAGACGCATCCAGGCGCGAAGCGGTCACGCAGAACGTAGCGAAGTTTTTAAAGCTCGACGCGCAGAAGGACAAAGACCAGCTCGACGAGACGTTTCGCTACTACGGCCGGGTTTTTCCCGCAAAGCCGTACGCGACGGTGGAAGGACTTGAGCTCTCAGCGTCGATCCTCAAAAAGGCGCGGCCGGACGCGAAGGATTTGAACGCGAAGGAGTTCGTCGTGAACCGGTTCGTTGCTGAGATGGAAAAGGACGGGTTTCTGGTGAAGGCGATGGGCGGAAAATAAAACCGTTTCAAGTTTCTCGTTTGAGGTTTCAACCCGGAGAAGCCTATATTTGAAACTAGAAACTTGACCTGAAACTTGCTTGAGACTACCAGTCTTCCTTTTCGAACCGCATACCGCGCTTCTCCGCAGCGTACTTGATATCCTCCATCGACCACGGGTTGCCGCACGTAATAACGACCGTCTTGGAGGACTCCATGCGCGGCGCCAGCGCCTCTAGAGTGAACTTATTCGGCAGCGCCGGGCGGATCGTCTTTTCGAGCGCCGCTTTCGCCTTCGTGGGATCGCCGCCCTTCGCCTCGATTTCCTGGATGTCCTGCTCTTCCTTGAGCGGCAGACCGAATAGATGGCGCAGGACGTTGTTCGCCCTACCGCGGCCGAGCTTGGGGTCGTTCAAGTCACGCTCGGTCGGGCGGCTCACGGTCGGGATGTAGACAAAGTCGAAGCGACCGGCCGCCTCGATATCGAGCAGCTCCTGATAATAATCCAATTCCTCATAGGTTCGGTTGGTGTGGAGCAGCGTGTATTTGACGCCGTCGCGCTTGCCGGAAGCAGCTTCGAAGTCGATCTGCTTCACCATCGAGCGGAACGGCGCAAGGCCGGTGCCGGTGCCGACCAGAATCACGTTCTCGAAGCCCGCGGCGCGCTTGTCGAGTGTGAAGTCGCCGGCGATCTTTTCATAATAGACCATCTTATCGTCGGCGCCCTCTTTCATGCGGAACATCGACTCGGTGAGACGGCCGGGCACGCCGCCGTCCATCTCCAGGATGACGTAGAATTCGAGCCAGCCGTTCTGCTCGGTCTCGAACGGCGCCGAGGCGATCGAGTACGAATGCGTCACGGGGCCGCGCTTGGGCTTTCCCTCGGCATCGAGGACCGTCACGTATTCGACTTTGCCGCCGTCCTTGACGACCTTCTTCGTCAAACGGCAGTCGTTCCGCTGGAGCGCCATATATTGCCCGGCCTTGTAGGATGGGAACTTGCTTCCCGGCTCGGGCCAGAAGCGGAAGACCGCCAGGACGTCGGAAGAATACTTCCAGCCGGTCATGGTTCCGATTTTTTTGTCAGCCATCGAGCACCTGATTCATGGATCTAATTTCGCAGCGTTCGCGACGCGCGCATGAATAATTTATCGAAGATAGTGGAGGGGTCGGGCACCGTCGCGCGGACGCGCAGGGAGCTATTGTAAATCCTTGCTTCCCTCGAACTCCGGCTCGGTGCCGCGCGAGTCCTTATGGGTAAACGAGACGAGCTCCCAGAGTTCCTCACCGGCCGGCCCTTTTAGGATGTAAACATTGCCGTCGTCGCCGGAGACGCGGTAATAACTCCCCTGCGGGCTGTACCAGCGATCCATGACCGCCTGAACTTTGATCGACCGGTCGCCGAGGATGAAGCCGGCGGGATTTTCCGCGCCTTTGGCGCTGGAATCGAATTCGATTTTTACTTTCACGGCTCTTCCCCAGAGGTTCCGGATGCTATATATATCACAAATTTTCGCCGATCAAGGGAATCGATGAAGAACACGCTTGCGCAGTTGAAAGAAGAAATGATCGACGCGTCGCGCATCCTTTCGCGCGAGGAGCTCGTCCGCGGCTTCGGCCATGTGAGCGCGCGGATTCCGGGCTCAAAGCGCTTTGTCTTGACGCCGCGCGTCAGCCTCGCGCTCGTGAAGCCGAAGCAATTGCTTATAATGGATTTCGAGGGCCGGGTCGTCGAAGGCGACACAACGCCGCCGTTCGAAGCGCCGCTGCATGCGGCCATATTCGCGCGCAAGCCGGACGTCCACGCAGTGACGCGCATTCATGCGCGCACGGCGAACTATTTTTCCGTCACGGATAGGAAGCTCATGCCCGTGCATCACCACGGCAGCTTTTTCGCCGGCGGCGTGCCGGTATTCGAGCCGATGGCGCTCATTTCCACCATGGAACTCGGCGGCCAGGTGGGCGACGCTCTAGGAGAGAACCCCGCCATTCTGCTCCGCGGTAACGGCCAGGTCACAGTCGGGCGTTCGATCGCCGAAGCGGTCGTGATGGCGATTTACCTCGAGGAAGCGGCGGATATGCTCTACGGTGCTTTACAGGTGGGCGAACCGACCTTGTTGCGCGACGAAGAAGCGGGTCGCGGGAAAAAAGAAACCTTGCCGCCGGTCGACCTCCAGCGCGCCTGGAACTATTACCGGAACAAAGCGCGCGAGAAGTGATTCTATGCGTGAGAGCCGGTTATGTAAATCGAAGGCGAGAGCCAATGCGACGATCCCATAGACGGGCAGAAGCTCAGTGACATGAGCTCTTGCCGCTATGGGATCGCCCGCAAGATTAAAGAAAGTGACTACTTTTTGAGTTCGAAGTTCGCTTTCGCGTCTTCTTTCGCTTTGACGGTGACCTTCATTGTCACCGGTTTCTGATTAGCCAGCGTTTCGTGCCACACTTGAACCGTATAGCTCCCGGCGGGCACATCGGTAAGCTTGAACGCGCCTGAGCTATCGGTCACGGCGACGTATGGATTATCGGTCGCCACGACCCAACCGTTCATCCAGCCGTGCACGTCGCATTTGACGTTGATCGCTTCGGGCTTCTCGATCTTCACTTCCACGGTCTTCTTGAACTTCGGCTGCGCGATATTGAAGGTCGGATTCACTTTGCTGTACGAATGTATGTTGTGCAGTATGCCGTCGGGATTGTTGATCTCGAGAGGAGTGCCGACCGGAAACGCGACCACGTGCGGATGATACTCGCAGTTCTGCTGGTCGAGGTTGATCTTCTTCGCATCAATCTTCTTGCCGGTCTTGATGTCCGTGATCGATACGACGGCGTATTCGACATTGCCGTTGGAGACAACCAATGATTTGTCGACTTTCTCGGCGCCCTTGGCGCAGACTTCTTTATCTTTGGTGACTTCGAGCTTCTTCGGAGTCGGCACGCTGCCGGCAAATTTTACCGTACCGGAGATGCTGCCGCCGTCCTTCACGTCGCCACCGGTATAGGCGAGCAAATAGGACGGCGCCGCCAGAGAAACACCCAAAATCACCGCCAAAACACCACCTTTTTTCATGCGATCCTCCTTAAGCATTAGATGCCAAAGCATACCAATTTATTCAATGCGGTCAACGGGATGCGACACCGCCCTTGACGCCGGGTTTGCCCGGTGCCGGCTTGGCCGGCACCGGTCTCGCAGCCGCCGGCGCTGCGGCTGGGGCGCCGCGTCCGAGCGACATGATGTAATCCCGCAGCGCTTCGATCTGCAGGTCGTCCTTGCCGCCGAGGACGTTATCCGGACCACCTGGGAAGAACGAGGGCATCTTGGTTCCTGGCTGAACCTTTTGCGGATCATGGAGCCATTTGATGATCCAGTTGGGATTCAACCGACTTCGCGCGAGCGTCAAATCGGGCGCCCAGCCTTCGGCCGGCCCTTCCGGCTTTTTGTCCCCCTGCTGGTGGCAGCTGAAGCAATTGAAATAGTCCTTGCCCACTAGGATCTTCGCCGCTTCGATGTTCTCTTTGGAAACTTTATTCTCATCGAACGACGAGAACGGAAGGTCCACTTTCGACATTCCATTGAAGAAATTGACGAGCATATTTACTTCCGCGTCATTCAGCTGGAACGTCGGCATCCTGAGCGTCAGCCATGGACGGATCGGGACAGGACCCTTGATAAAGCTAAACAGCCACGGCGATTGCACTTTTTCTCCCTCGCCGTTGAGGATCGGCGGCGCCAGCGTCGGGTTCTCTTGGTAGTACTTGCGGATGAAACCGCCGCGCTTCTCGATCTCGTGGCAGCCGACACAGTTGTATTGCTGCATCAGACGGCGGCCTTCGGAGACTTGAATCGCGCGCTGGCCATGCTCGGCCTGGTAGCGCGCCGGGACCTTGCGGTCCTGGAAGCCCGCGAGCAGCAACCGGAGCGACTTGATGTCCTCGTCGGCGAGATCGAACTGCGGCATCACCTGCTCGACCCGCTCGGTGGCGTAGGTGCGGGGCGTCTTTAGCTTATTATAGGTCCAGTCATCCCAGGTGTTCGGGATATCCGTATGGTTGCCGAAGAAAAGCTCTTCGAGTTTTTTCGACCCGAAAGTCGTCAGCTCGACGCCGATGCGTGACTCCTTTTCCATCCCTTGAATGTCGTGGCAGCCGAAGCAGCCGTATTTTCGCACCAGCCCCTCGCCGCGCTTGACGTTCTTCGCGTCCGCGAGCTGTTGCTCGATGTTCGCGATCGGCTCGGTCTTCGCGCCGAGCGTCATGAGATAGCTCGTGATCGCCGTCGCTTCCTGATCGCTCAGCCTCAGACTCGGCATGTGCGTCTGCGGGAAGTAATCGCGCGGGTTCTTGATCCAGTAATAGGCCCAGCGCGGCCCGACCTTAGCGGCGATGTCTTTTAGATTCGGCACGAGATCGTGCTGCTTGCCGACCGTGGTGCTGAACTCTCCCTCGGCGAAGCCGTGGCAGCCTTTACAGCCGATCGACTCGACCAGCGTTTTTCCCTGTGCCGCTAGGCTGTTATTGATGCCGGAGGGCTCGGGATGCGCCTGAGTCCACTTATCGCCCTCTTCTTTCGAGAGCGACCATAAGAAGGCGGTGATCGCGACGGCCTCGTCCTGCTTGAAATCGAAATTGGGCATTCGCGTGCGCGGGCGGAACTTATGCGGATTCTCCACCCATCGCACCGTCCAACTCGGGTCGAGCTTGGCGCTTATGCGGCGGAGGCTCGGCCCGATCTTCGGAATATCTTCGTATCCCTTGACGAGATGGCAGCCCGTACAGCCGATCTGCTCGAAGATCCTCTGCCCTTCCGCCGCCTGCGGCGCGTCTTCGAGCGGTTGCATGTTCAGATGGCACGAGACGCAGCTCGACTGAACTTTCGCCCCGCGAAGCAGCGGATGCTCCCAAAACTCGACCTCACCGTGCGCCGCTTTGACGCTGTTGACGGCTGCCCCCTGCCCTTCGTGGCAGGACGTGCAACCGAATTTTTCCGGCGGATGTGCGCTGTCGGCTAGCAGCACCTCGCGGCGCGGATGCGTGCGGAATGGCTGAGGCGCGTCCTCGAAGCCCGCGCGATTGATCGCCATGTGGCAGGTCTGGCAGCGGTCCGCACGCGCGACCGGCTGATCGAAATTGTTGCGGTCGAACTCGTTCAGCGCGACCTGCTTGATATTGGGAATCTTGTAAACCGGGATCGAGTGAATATTTAACAGCGTCGCGTTCTGCATCGCCGCTGCTGCCTTCTCGCGGTCGGCCGTCAGTTTGGCCTCCTGATCTTCCAAGTCCTTCAGCCCCGCGCCGAGCTTCTTGATTTGTTCCTTCAGCTGATCGCGCTTCTGCTTCGCCGCCTCAGCCTTCGGCGCGACGTCGTTCTGTCTCTTCTCGAGCTCGTCGATCTTGTCCTTATAGGGCTTGACGGGGCGGCTCTGCTGTATGGCGTGGTCGTACTCGTAATAGGCCTCCTCGAGCTCGCTCTTGATGAACTTGCTTTGCTGGTCGAGCTTGCCAAACTCGATCAGTGTTTTGTCCAATTCGCTCTGAAGCGCCGCCTGCTTTTTGGCGAGATCGCCGCTTTCGAGGCTTTGCTTCTCGGCGGCGATCTTTTTCATCAACTCCTGGTAATTCGAATCGGCCTGAAGCTTTTTATTCTCCTCGTCGTACGCCGCTTTGGCCTTTTGATAGTCGAGGCGGTAAAAGGCGGTCTGGAACGCCTTCCACGGCCGGCGCGTGAAGTTGTCATCCCAGAACGACCACAACGTCACGACGACGAGCAGCGCGGTGCCGATCAGAAAGACGGTGCCGTAGGATTTCTTTTCTTCTTTTTCGTCAACGCCCCGAACTGCCATCAGGTTTCCTCAAACGGTCCTTTGCTCCAGCGCGCGCCCGAGCCAGAAAAGCCCGGCACCGATAAGCGTCAGCACGATCTCGTCAGCCATTGAGCGCCCCTGCGTCATGCCGACGTAGAGCGCATAGCCGACATCCGCGAGGCCGAGCGCTTGGAAGACTTTCGCCACGTAGAACATCGGGTCAGATATTGATGTATTTCGTGGCCAGAATGTATTTCACATTCAAGGCAAGACGGAGAAACATCTTGACCGGGAGCGCAAGCATGGTCACGATCAAAAACGCGGTGATCCCGAAGCGGACAGGACCCCATCGCTCCATGAATTCCTGTCCCTTGACGCGGACAACCCATTTGTAAAAGAGCCCGACGCCGACGATGAAATAAACCACGACGCAAAAAATGCCGAACAGGATCGAGAGCGTCTGGTTGCGGATGCCGACGAGATAGGGCAGGTCGACGTTTGTGAGCGCGACGACTTTGTGCGGATCCCAATGCTCCCAGGGCCAGAACAGGTTCCACCCAGGGCCGCGGAAAAATGTTCCGATGATGATCATGCTGACCCACAAGATATGGAAGCCGAAGAAGAACGTGAGGATCTCGTACTTCCGGTCCTTGAAGGTGTAGTAACCGTTGCCCGCGGGATTGATGTCGATGAACGGGATCACCATGAGGCCTATGATGATAAACGTCGGCAATACCACGCCCGCGTGCCACGGATCGAAGTAGACCAGCATCTCCTGGAGGCCCAGAAAGTACCACGGCGCCTTCGACGGGTTCGGCGTGCGCGTGGGGTTGGCGGGCTCCTCGAGCGGCGCGTCGAGGAGCAGCGCCCATAATGTAAGCACGACGACCACGAAGATCGTGACAAGAAACTCGGCGCGCACCAGGTGCGGCCAGGTGTGGACCTTGTCGTCGATCGGCCTTTTTCGTTCTTGCGCTACTTCAGCCATTTTCGCTTCGATCTCGATATTGCGTTTTTAGCTAATCCGCCAACTCGCGCACCCGCCCTCACAGCGACGGTCCGGAGAAACCGTCGCGCCGGATGCGCCAAAAATGCACCGCCATCAGGAGGCTCGCCACGAGCGGAATGAAGATGCAGTGGAGAATGTAGAACCGCAGCAGCGTATGCGGTCCGATCTCTCCGCCCCCGAAAAGAAACGCACGAGCGTCGTAAATCGGGTTTGCGCCGACGAACTCGTGGAACGGCCCTTCGTGCCCGAGCAGTGGTGAAGCGCGCGCCATATTAGATCCGACGGTAACCGCCCAGATCGAGAGCTGATCCCACGGGAGCAGATACCCGGTAAAGCTCAGGAGCAGCGTCAGCACCAGGAGCAGCACGCCGACGATCCAATTGAACTCGCGCGGCGGCTTGTAGGAACCTGTCAAGAACACGCGGAACATATGCAGCCAGACGAATACGACCATCGCGTGCGCGGCCCAGCGGTGCATGTTGCGCATGAGCATGCCGAACGGCATGTCGAATTCGAGGTATTTCATGTCCGCGTACGCGTATTCCGCGACGGGACGGTAGTAGAACATCAGGTAGATGCCGGTGATGACAGTCATCAGGAACATGAGAAAGGTGAGGCCGCCCATGCACCAGGTAAACCGCATGCGCACGCCGTGGCGCCGGACTTTCGCGGGATGCAGATGCATCCAGACGTTCGCGGTCACCATCAACACGCGGTTGCGCGGCGTGTCCTCGTAGCCGTGGCGGAAGATCGCCTTCCACACCTGGCTTTCGACCAGGTCCTTTTTGATCTCTTCGATTTTGTCTTTGAGCGCCATATTGTTTTTAGTTCCGCTTAAACCTTGACGATGCTCTCGGGATGCTGGTCGTCCGGCTCGCCTGCGGCTTCCATGCGAAGGATCTTGCTCTTATCGACGACGAGCTGGCCGTCTTCGCCGACCGCCACCTTCAGCCGGTCGAGCGGCCGCGGCGCCGGACCTTCGAAATTGAGCCCTGATTTATAAAAACCGCTGCCGTGGCACGGACACTTAAACTTGTTCTCCGCCGCGAGCCACCGCGGCGTGCAGCCGAGGTGCGTGCATTTGGCGAAGATCGCGTAAATGCCCTCTTCCTCGCGCACGATCCAGACGCGCTGCTCCTGCTTGTATTTCTCGCTGACCTCGCCGACCGCATAGTCGGAGGGGAAGCCGGCCTTGAACGTCGCCGGCGGCTGGAACAAGACGCGTGGGAAGGCCGAGCGGATGAACGCCAAGAGGCTGAAGCCGGTGAAGATGCCGAAACAGCCCCAGCCGAGGCGCGTGAAGAAATCGCGCCGTGACCAAATGCCTCGTTTTATATCGTCTGCCATAGCCCTTCTATCGTTTGAACCAGGTAATGACCGCGCCCGTTATGATGAAGATGAAGCCGAAGAATGCGAGAGCCAGTCCAACCACCGGGAAGATGAAAAAAAATCCCGCGCCCAAAACCACGATGAGAATCCCGGTTGCCAGCGGGTTGAACGGCCCGGAGGCGGTGGTCCTCTCTCGCGCGCCTTTTACGTCCTGATCAAATATCTCCTCGCGAATAAGCGTATAGGCGAGCTCTTTGAGATCTTCGCGTTTTTCCGGTTCCGCACTCTGGATCAGTCGGCCGAGTTCTTGCGCCAAACGTTCGATTTCTTGCTCGCGCGTTTGATGGCCTGCGTCGGGAGAATCTGAAGCCATCGAGATTAGAAGTTGTGATTATTATAGAAATTTTTGTTTGTCAACAACTTACGCTCTTAAGCAGAGCCTGCTCTAACAATGACTCTTCAATGACGAGGCGAGACGAGCAATACGGAAAGAATTAGACGGATTACGAATCACGACACTATAACTAGCGGTGCCCAACTCGAAAATTCCGATCCAGCAGCTCCCAACCAGACTGGCAACCAATACAAACAGTATGCGAGAAGGATTGGCTGCCGGGAGCCAAAAGCCATCTTACGAGAGAAAAAGAAACGCGAGCCCGACGCGAAAGCCAAAAGAGTAGAAAGGGCACCGATGAATATCGCGCTCGACGTCAACGACATCGAATTCAGAATACGGAGTAGCATTCTCAGGGATGCTTTCCGCGTTGCAGCAATACAACCGCCATAGCCGCCATGCCTTTTCCTTCTCCGATCCAACCCATGCGCTCGGTCGTCGCGGCTTTCACGTTGACATTGCGCACGGCGATGCCGAGGAGGGCAGCCACACGGCGGCGGATCTTTTCATAATGCGGAGCAAGACGCGGCTTTTGCGCGATCACCGTCACGTCGATATTGACGATTAAAAATTTTTCTCCGCGCATGAGCGTGAGAATTTTTTCGAGCAGCTTCGCGCTCGAAATATTTTTGTAGCGCGGGTCGCTGTCGGGGAAATGCATTCCGATGTCGCCTTCTCCGAGCGCGCCGAGAATCGCGTTGATGAGCGCGTGCAAGAGCACATCGGCGTCGGAGTGGCCGGCGAGTCCAGCGCTATGCGGAATCTCGACGTTGCCGAGAATGAGCTTTCGTCCGCGCTGAAAGCGGTGCGCGTCGAAGCCGTGGCCGATGCGGAGGTTGGCAGGCATAAAAGAAAAATTCAGATTTGAATCGATCATCGCGCGAACGCCAGTTACATGCAAATGCGCGCTCGCATTCCGCCGCAAATCTCCGCTACAATCACATCCCATGTGGCTGACGAAATGGATTCTTTTGTGCATCGCGGCGATTCCCGCGTCGATGATCGTGACCGGGCGGATTTCACTCGGGCAGGACTACCGCACGGCAAACCGCGAGAGCGCGGGCATCGCGCCCGATCCCAAGGTGACGCGTGAAGCGGTGGTGCAGGTCTACGCTGCGCGCGCGCTCAATTGGCGCGGCATCTTCGGCGTCCATACCTGGATCGTCACGAAGCCGGAGAACGCCGACGAGTTCACGATCCATCAGGTGATCGGCTGGCGGCTGATGCGAAATTTATCGGGTCTGTTCTCCGAAGCCGGCATTCCCGACCGCAACTGGTTCGGCAACCGTCCCGAGCTTCTGGCCGACGTGCGCGGCCCCGAGGCGTCGGAGGCGATCGAAAAAGTTCTCAAGGCGGTCACGACCTACCCATACGCCAACGAGTATCGCCTATGGCCTGGGCCTAACAGTAACACTTTCACGGCTTACGTCGCGCGCCACGTTCCGGAACTGAGGCTCCAATTGCCGACGACGGCGATCGGCAAGGATTTTCCTATCGACGGATGGCCCGTCGACCGCGCGCCGAGTGGCACCGGCGTCCAGCTGAGTATTTACGGACTTCTCGGAATGATCGTCGGGCTAGAGGAAGGATTGGAATTGAACGTCGCGGGGCTGAGCTTCGGTCTCGACGTCAAGCGACCGGCGCTGAAGCTTCCGTTCGTCGGCCGCTTGGGATTCCCGCTCTCGGTCAAAACCGAAGAGACGATTCGCCGCAGCGAGGGAGCTACTCCATAGCTTCGGCGGGCACGTCTGCGGTGGCTTCGGGCGAACCGGCGGCAGCCGGCGTGACTTCGAGGCGGTGAGAAGGATTGCCTATATGGATATGCGGTCCGGTCGCGGAGCCGGCGAGCGAACGCCTGAACGCGATGAAGGGAATTTTCATTTGCCGTAGATACCCGATCAGCGTGCGGCCTTCTCTGCTATCGGGACTGAGCGCCACGTCCATCGCTTCGTGATGATCGAAACCGAGCCTGTCATGTGTCTCGGTCTGCCCCAGCGCGCTCACCGGCAGATCATGGCCGAACTTTTTGACGAAAAATTCCCTGATCTTTTCCGCCTTCGCGAGCGACCAGTCTGCGGAATACTTGATGCCCTGGATCATCAGGGCGGGCAGGCGGTGACTACGCGTGGCGGTCACGCGTCGGGCCTTCGCAGACGCAAGTCGACTCTGCGCTTCCGCATGGTCAGTCCACGCGGGAAGCGATACCGCCGCCAATATGACGGCAAAAAGAATATGTCGCCATCGCATTCGCATAGTTTATCCGCCCCGCCCGCGGCGGCGGAGCGCTTTCTTCTTCGTCTCAGCTGTGCGCCGGTTCGTCAAGCAGCCGGCCGTTCCCGTTGCTTTTAACTGCGCCGTCCCCGTACGCTTCGACCCAGACCGTGAACGTGCGCGACTCCGACGGCTTCAAACTGCCGACGGAGATCACTTTCCGTGTCAATTCCTCGCCGCGGTCGTTGGTCACGACCACGATGAGGCAGTACTCGTAGCCGGCGCCGTCTTCGGGCTGCCGCAGCGTCGATTCGATGCGAAACGGCTCCGACGTAGGCACGGACGGCGCCGCCGCGACCGGCTTCGAACCGTTCGAAGCCGGTTTGATCGCGTCGAATCTGAGAATGTGGCGGCACGCGGGGCACACCGTCGCGCGCTGCAAGATCGTCGTCTGGCAGTGCGGGCAGCTCCGCGTCGCGCCCAGGGACGGATTGGGTTTCATACAGCGCTACGGTTGTTGTTCTCCGTTTTGCTCTCGCCTTTTTTCACGACGTTGAGCTCGATTTTCTTGCTCTCGTGATCGTCCCAACCGAACTCAACGCGGCCGCGCATGCGCGATCCGGCGGCAACGGTCAACGACTTCGCCTTCAGATCGCCGATCAACTGGCCTGTCTGAAGGAGCTTCACCTGAGTCGAGGCGTTGATGTTGCCTTCGACCTGTCCGCCGACGGTGACCGTCACGGCGCTAATCTCGGCGCTCACGCGCGCCCCCTGCTCGACCGACACATCGCCGTTCACCTTCACATCCCCTTTGAAATTGCCGGCGATGTGGATGTCGCCCTCGCCTTCGATCTTGCCTTCGATGACGAGGCCGCCGCCGATGATGGAGTCCTTCGAGGCGCTCGCATGACGGACGGGTGCCGCCGCGGGCGCGGGCGCGGCGATCGCCTCGTGCGTTCCGCCGTTTCCACCTACCGGCTCAAAAGGAGCCAAGCCGTCCTCTTTGCCCGTTTCTTTCCAAATAGCCATGAATGATTCCCCCTTCTGTCCGTAAATTACTGCTCGCCTTACAAGGTTATTCAAAAATATACGCAAGAGCTGTACCAGATGACAATTTATGGTCCTCGTGCCTGGCTGTGTAATCACAAGACAAATGTGAAGCGGAGCCCAATGTATGTTCTTTCGCGAGGTTGTCGCGCTTTATCCGCAAAGCGGCATCCGTCGGCGCCGGTAAAATCAGGCGGAAAACGAGAATAAGAGCGAAGAATGTGACCCATTTGGACAAAGTCGACGAAGGATTATCCCTTCATAAATTTGCTAAACCCTGCGCAACGAGGCCCAATAACCGCACGCGTTGACACCTCACGCGCTTGTCTAATATGGTCGGAAACGGACTTGGGGAACGCATGCTGTACCGCGACCTGCGCGAATGGATCGAGCGCGCCGACGAAGTCGGCGAGCTTAAACGGGTAGACGGCGCCGATTGGAACCTTGAAGTCGGCGCGCTCGCCGAAGTCGCGCAGCGTCTGGATCATTCTCCCGCCGTTTTGTTCGACAACATTCGCGGTTATCCACAGGGGCGGCGGATTCTGACGGGAATCCACAACCCGACGCTCAAGCGCCAGTGCCTCACCAACCACCTGCCGCTCGACTGCGACCGCGACCGCTTCATTCAAGCCTGGAAAGAGCGCCTCAATAAGCGCCGGATGATTCCGCCGCGGGTCGTCGCCGACGGTCCCGTGATGGAAAATGTCTTCGAAGGAGGCGCGATCGATCTCTTCGCACTGCCGATTCCACAGTGGCACGAAGAAGACGGCGGCAGATATCTCGGCACCGCGGATATAACGATCACCCGCGATCCCGACGACGGCTGGGTGAATCTCGGCTGCTATCGCGTCATGGCGCACGACCGCGATACGCTCGCGCTATATATGTCTCCCGGCCACCACGGCAATATCCATCGGCAAAAATACTTCGACCGCAAAAAGCCGCTCCCGGTCGCGATCAGCTTCGGACCCGACCCGCTCCTATGGCTTGCGGCGATGATGGATCTCGACTGGGGTGTGTCGGAATACGACTACGCCGGCGGGCTGCGCGGCGAGGCATTCGACGTCATCGAAGGAAAATATACCGGCCTGCCGATTCCCGCCGCGGCGGAGATCGTGGTCGAAGGCGAAGTCGTTCCCGGCACGGCGATCAAGGAAGGACCGTTCGGAGAATTCACCGGCTATTACGCGAGCGGCGAGCGCAGTGAGCCGGTGCTCAAAGTGAAGCGCTTGATGCACCGGAACGACCCGATCATCACTGGTGCGCCGCCGATCCGTCCGGGACCCGGCGCCGACTCGACGCTCATCCGCTCGGCGTTCATCTGGGACCATCTGGAGAAGGCCGGCGTGCCGGACGTGACCGGCGTCGCGTGCTACCAAACGCGGTTTTTCATCGTGGTGTCCATCCGCCAGCGCTATCCCGGCCATGCGCGCCAGGCGGCGCTCGTCGCCTCGCAATGCCGCGCCGGTGCGCTGCTCTCGCGCTACGTCGTCGTGGCCGACGACGACATCGATATCTGGGATTTCAACGACGTGCTGTGGGCCATCTGCACTCGCGCCGATCCGGCGAACGACATCGAGATCGTGCGCCGCTGCTGGAGCAATCCGCTCGACCCAATCATCCCGCGCGGCGAGCGCGGCTTCAATTCGCGGGCGGTGGTCGACGCTTGCCGGCCGTACGAGTGGGCGAAGGATTTTCCGCCGGTTTCCGGCGCGAGCGCGGAATTAAAGCAGCGCGTGCTGAAGAAATTCGGCGATCGGCTGGTCCATGCTAAATAGCCGCGCATCTCTGTTCGCCTTTGTGCTGCTTGTTCTCACCGGCCTTTCTCAAACGGTTTCGGCCGCCAACCCCCTGCAGAAAGCCCGGCTCACGCTGCCCGCTAAATCGCTCACTTTCTTTCCGTATTATTTCGGCAAGGACAAGCGCTTCTTCGAAGACGAAGGACTCGACGTCGAGCTGATCATCATGCGCCCGCCGCTCGGCGTGACCGCGCTGCAGACCGGCGACCTCGATTACTCCGCGGCGGCGAGCCTGAGCATGCGCGCCGCGTTGAAGGGCGCGCCGCTGAGAGCTTTAATGTTCATTCAGACGCGCCTGAGCTTCAGCCTCGTCGGCCAGCCCGGCATGACGGCGCAGAAAATTTCCACCGTCGGCGTCAGCGGCTTGGGCTCGCTGGCGCACTACGCCGCTATTACGGTCATGAAAAAGATCGGGCGCGGCGGCGCCGGCGACAAGGTCACCTATTTTACGACCAACACCACCGCGGAGAGCTACGCGGCCCTGGTGGGGAAAGCCGTCGACGCGACGATCCTCTCGCCGCCATATACGTCGATCGCGACGCTCGCCGGCTACGCCGATCTCGGCAACGCCTTCGAGGTGCGCGACTTTCAGGGCGGTCTCAGCGCGCGCACCGATCATCTGGTGCAGAAGCGCGAGCAGGCGAAGGCGATGATCCGCGCAACGCTCCGGAGCCTCGATTACATCGTCAAGCACGAGGGGGAATCGGTCGCGTACATGCAAAAAACCTTCGGACTCGATGCGCGCGTCGCGGCGGGCAGCTACAAGATCATCCAGCAGGTGTTGAACGTCGACGGCGACGTCGAAGAGGCGGTGCTGCGCTCCGTGGTCGAAAGCATGAAGAAGGATGCGCAGATCACCGCCGACGTGCCACTCGACCGCGTCGCCGATCTCACGGTCTTGCGCGAAGTCAGGGCCGAGCCGGCCAGAAGATAAGGAGGATCGATGGATGCCGCCGTCAAAGCCGCCGACATCATGCGCGAGATAAAGCGCGCCGGCATCCGCTTCATCGTCGCGCTGCCCGATCGCGTGACGAGCGAGCGGCTTCTGAAGCCGATGCTCGCCGATCCGGAGTTCCGCGTCGTGCAAGTCTGCAAAGAGGACGAAGGCGTATCGATCTGCAGCGGCCTCTACGCCGCCGGCCATCGCGCGCTGCTGCTGATCCAATACACCGGCCTGCTCGATTCGCTTAACGCGATGCGCGGCGTCGCCGTCGAGGGAAAGAATCCGGTCTGCTTCATGGTCGGCCTGCTCGGCAAAGAGCCCGGCGTCGCGCCGACGCAGTCGAAGCGCTACGGGCTTCGCGTGGTCGAACCGGTGCTCGACGCGATGCAGGTCGAGCACCAATTGATCGAGACCGCCGACGATACCGCAAAGATCGTACCGGCGATCGCGCGGGCCTACGAAAACTTGACACCCACGGTGATGCTGATCGGAAGGGAGCCGGCGTCATGATGCAACGCGATACCTGCTTGAAAGCCCTCGCGCGTCGGCGCACAGACGAGATCGTCGTCGCTGTCTATATGGCGGCGCAGGAATGGATTCACATTTCGCCCAGCGAATTGAATTACACGTTCACGGGCGCGATGGGCCAGGGCTCTTCGCACGCGTTGGGTCTCGCGCTCGGCCGCCCCGACCGGCGCGTCGTCGTCCTCGACGGCGACGGCAGCCTGCTGATGAATCTGGGCGCGCTCGTAACGATCGCCAACGCCGCGCCGAAAAATTTCATCCACTGCGTGTGCGAGAACGGCACGTACGAGACCAACGGCGCGGTGTCGATTCCCAACCGCCCGCGCGTGAGCTTCGCCGGCCTCGCCCGCGCCGCCGGCTACCAGAAGAGCCATGAATTCGCCACGCTCGAAGAATGGGAGCGCGCGCTCGACGGCGGCCTATTAATGGAAGACGGACCGATCCTCGTCGATTTGAAGATGGAGCCGGGCGAAAAATATCCGGAGGATTTCCGCCGGCTGTATAACACGGAATTCAGAGAGGCGTTCAAGAAGGCGCTGGCGAAGTAAACCTATTCGATGGCTCATTTCGCCGCGAAGCAGTAAAAGCGCCCGGCGCCGCCGCCCGGGGCGGTGTCGTTGCAGCCCCGGCTCTCATGCGCCGAGTTCCACGAAGCGGAGCTTCCCACCGTATTGCCGCCGAGGCCGATCCCGTCGCAGTGACCGATCTGGGCCTTTAGATCGGCGGAATCGGATGTCCAGTCGTTGCAGGTTTTTCCTGCCATCAATCGCCCTTCCGCCGTCGAGCCAGTGAGCACGTCGTGCTCCGTCGGTCGCGGCGAGCCGGGCCAACGGCCCGGAATAAGCTGACCCTTCTCGTCTACGGCGAACAGAATCGGGTTGCCTCTGCGCTCGTGCAGATCGGCCAAATTATTGCCGACCATAATGCCGTTTGCGTTGTACCACGGGCCTTGGCCGATCCGGTCGCGCGCGTGAGCCGGTTGGTTGTTGTTTTCCGGATCCCGCTCGGCGCTCAAGTACGCGCGCCACGTCCTCTCGCCTTGCCCGACGGTAGCGGCCAGGCTTTGGCAAAGCTTATCCGCGGCGGCTAGTCCCCCGAGATTGCCCGTCTTATGCTTGGCGCTCGTGACAAAAAAACCAAGCGGCGGAGGCGGCGCTTCGGCGGCGCAAGCGATCTCCGTGACAGCGGCGGACGTCAGAATCATGAGCAGGAAGACGACTCGCATGAGAGCCTCCTTCTTCGGACCCCCGTTGAATCGGAACAATCTAGTCCGGCCAGTGGCCATGGGTCAAGGCATCTGGCAATGAACATGATCCTAATTCGCCTCCGCCCTTAAAAATGATCCTTGCCCCCTTCAATCTCCCGTCGTAAGCTACATTCATGCCGGAACCTCTCATTTTCGAAGTCTTCTCCGACTACGTCTGACCGTGGTGCTATCTCAGTACCGGGCGTATTGAGAAGATAAAGAGCGAGCACGGCGTGGACGTGAGGTTCACGCATTTTCCGCTGCATCCGGACACGCCGGCGGAGGGAAAGAAGCGCGACCCTAATCCCGCGCGCGACGAGCGCATGAAGGCGCTGATGGATCAGGAAGGCCTGCCGTTCACCGTCGGCCGCGAGATGACCTACAACAGCCGCCTCGCGCAAGAGCTCGCGAAATGGGCGGAGAGCAAGGGCAAAGGCTACGAGATTCACGACCCAATCTTCCGCGCGTTTTTCGTCGACGCGAAGAACATCGGCGATCCCGCCGTGCTCGCCAATATCGCAGCGAGCATCGGCTTGCCGCGGGACGAAGCGCTCGACGCGCTCCACAGTCGCACGTTCAAAGACGAGGTCGACGCGGACTGGCGCCGCTCCGCAGAAGTCGGCGTAAATGCCGTGCCTACGTTCGTCATGGGCGGCTACGGCTTGGTTGGGGCGCAGCCCTACGAAACACTCGAAAAATTAGTCGCAAAGGCATCTTAGCCGCCAGCCAGCCATTTGATCACTCCCCCTGGATGGGCTAACTTCATCCGATGGCCAAGCCCGCGCCCATTCAGGAAGCGGCCACTTCCGGTACTTTATCGTTTCAGGAAAGCGACTCCACGCTGGTTCTTCGCCCGTCCGGCCGTTGGAGCGTGGAGAGCGGCATACCTTCGCTCTCCGAAGTCGATCGGCGCCTCGGCGGAATTCGCCGCATCGCCTTCGACACGAGCAGCCTCGAATCGTGGGACAGCAGCCTGCTCACGTTTGTCACAAAACTCGTCGAGCTGGCGCGCGCGCAAGGCGTGGATGTCGACCGCTCTGGCCTTCCCTCGGGCGTCCGCCGCCTGATCGATCTCGCCGAGGCGGTGCCCGAACGTAAGGACGCGCGCCGCAAGGACATCGACCGGCCGCTGATCGAAGACGTCGGCGTCGCGACGATCAAAACCGTCGAGGAGACGCGCAGCACGCTCGCGTTCCTCGGCGAACTCGTGCTCGCGTTTGGCCGCTTTTTTACTTTTCGCGCGCGTTACCGCGCAGCCGATCTATGGCTCTTCGTTCAAGAGGCAGGAGCCAAAGCGCTGCCCATCGTGACCCTTATAAGTTTCTTGTCCGGCGTCATTCTGTCGTTCGTCGGCGCGGTGCAGCTCAGGATGTTCGGCGGACAGATTTATGTCGCCGATCTCGTCGCGATCGGCATGACCCGCGAGATGGGCGCGCTGATGACCGCGGTCATCATGGCCGGGCGCACCGGCGCCGCGTTCGCGGCGCAGCTCGGCACGATGAAAGTGACGCAGGAAATCGATGCGTTCAAGGCGATGGGATTCGAGCCGATGGACTTTCTCGTGCTGCCGCGCGTGATCGCGCTGACGGCGATGATGCCGCTGCTCACGCTCTACGCCAATCTCGTCGGCATGCTCGGCGGCGCGCTCATCGGCATCGGCATGCTCGACATCACGCCCGCGGCGTATTACGTCGAGACGACGAAAGCGATCACGGTCACTTATGTGCTGCTGGGATTGTTCAAGAGCCTCGTCTACGGCGCCATCATCGCGTTCTTCGGCTGCCTACGGGGCATGACTTGCGGCAACAGCGCCTCGGCCGTGGGCGACGCAACGACGTCGGCGGTCGTGAGCAGCATCGTTGTTTGCGTCGTCGCGAACGGCATCATGGCGGTGCTGTCGTACGTGCTGAACATTTGATGATGGCTGGCAACGGCAATAAAAACGGCGCGGCGGTCATTACCGCGCGCGATCTGACCATGGCCTACGGCGATTTCGTGGTCATGCGCGACTTGAATTTCACCGTCGAGCAGCGGGATATTTTCATCATCATGGGCGGCAGCGGATCGGGAAAGAGCACACTGCTGCGCCATATGATCGGCCTCGAAGAGCCCGCGAAAGGCGAGATCTTCTACGGCGAGGAGAATTTCACCCGTGCCGACGAAGGAGAGCGCCGGCGCATCATGCGCCGCGTCGGCGTGTTGTTCCAGAGCGGCGCGCTGTGGAGCTCGATGACGCTGTCTGAGAATATCGGCCTTTTGCTGGAAGCTAATACGCATCTCAATCCCGCGGAGATCCGCGAGGTAGCCTCGCTCAAGCTGTCGCTCGTCGGCCTCAAAGGCTTCGAGGATTATTACCCGTCGGAGATCAGCGGTGGCATGCAAAAGCGCGCTGGTCTCGCGCGCGCGATGGCGCTCGACCCGATCGTACTGTTCTTCGACGAGCCGTCGGCCGGACTCGATCCGATCAGCGCGCACAGGCTGGACGAGCTGATCGTCGAGCTGCGCGACAGTCTCGGCGCGACGATCATCGTCGTCACGCACGAGGTGGCAAGCATCCTCGCGATCGGAACGAACAGCATTTTTCTCGACGCCGAAACCCGGACGATCACCGCGCGCGGCAATCCCCGCGAGCTTCTCGCCCGCTCGGACAATCCGAAGATCCGGGCTTTCTTGACTCGCGGTCAGGAGCCGATGGAGAAACAATGAAGAAAAAAATCAGCCCGGCCCTCATCGGCGCCTTCGTGCTCGGCGCGCTCGGTCTGTTCGTCGCAGCGGTTTTGATCCTCGGCTCGGGCAGGCTTTTTGTCCAGTCGCGCGACTTCGTTCTCTACTTTGACGGCTCCGTCAACGGGCTGCGCGTGGGAGCGCCGGTAAAGTTCAAGGGCGTGGAGATCGGGTCGGTGAGAGACATCTTATTATCATTGACCAAAGACATGAGCGTCCAGCGCATCCCGGTGGTCGTTCGCGTCGATGCCGAAAAGATCACCAAGCGCGGCGGCTCGGGCGCGGCGCTTACCGATCCCCAAGTAGCGAAGGCGCTCATCGATCAGGGGCTGCGCGGCCAGCTGCAAATGGAGAGCTTGGTCACCGGGCTGCTCTATGTCGGGCTCGACTTCTTTCCCGACACGCCGGCGCACTTCGTTCAATCGGCCCAGGAAAAAAGCAAATACATGGAGATTCCGACCGTCCCCTCGGTTTTCGAGCAGGCTCAGGACGTCGTCAGCTCAATCATCGGCCGCCTGCAGGAGGTCGACTTTAGAGCCTTGCTCACCTCGCTCGAGCAGACATCGACGGGAATCAACTCGCTCGTGAGCGCTCCCGAGCTCAAAGGCTCGCTCCAGGGGCTGCAAAAAACCATCCCCAAGCTGGAGGAGGCGATCGTCACGGTGCGCGACGCGGCGAGGACGCTCGACAGCAATGTCCAGACGGCGACCACCGACTTGAAACAGACCACGAGCGACATGCGCGCGGCGCTCAAACAGGCCGGCGATACGATGAAAGGCGCGGAAGAGGCGATCACAAATGTAAAGACCCTCGTCGATCCCGATTCGCAGACCTTTTACGAGCTGACGCGAAGCCTGCGCGAGGTAAGCGCCGCGGCGCGCTCGATGCGGCAGCTCAGCAACTATCTCGAGCGGAACCCGCGCGCGCTCATTTTCGGCAAGCCGGAGACGAAGGAGGAGCGGTGAGGAACAACGAACGGTTTCGAGTTGCGAGTTCCGAGTTGCGAGTTGACCCGAAACATGAAACACGAAACACGAAACGCAGCGGCGCGAAAGTTATTTCAGCCGCCGCGGTCTCGTTTTTTTTGGCCGGCTGCCTGTCTTCGTTCACGACGCCGCAGCCGGACCGAACCCGATACTATACGTTGACCGCAAAGGTCGAAGCGGATGCGGCGGGCAATCCCGAGCTCGACGACATCTCCCTAGGCGTCGGACCGGTGCGCATACCCGGCTACCTCGATAGAGACCAGCTCGTGACCCGCGTGTCGGAGAGCCGCTTCGACGTCTCCGAAAACGATCGTTGGATCGAGCCGCTCGATGAAGACTTCGGCCGAGTCCTGGCGCAGAATCTCTACACTTTTTTTAAAAGCGACCGCATCTTCCGCTATCCGTGGCCGAACGGGCGGTACATTACGCATCAAATCGACATCGAGGTGCTCCGTTTCGAGGCGACGGCGGCCAACGAAGCGCAGCTGTCGGCGCGCTGGGCGATCATCGAGACCGCGACGAAGCAGCTGCTCGCGAGCAAAACGACTTTCATCAAGCGGCCGATCCTGGGAGCCACGAAAGAAGCCGCGGTGGACGCGCTGAGCCTCACGGTCGCGGATTTTTCCCGCGAAATCGCAAACACCGTGCGCTCCATCGCGCAGAAGAAAAAGCCGTGATGTGCCTTCGCTCCTGACCGTAGATTCCTTTCAGGTGATTTTATGACCATTCGCATAGACGGCGGCACGATCGTAGGCTGGTCGGGCGCCACGCACGAGATCATTGACGGCGGCAGCGTATTGATCGAGGGCGACAGCGTCTCGTACATCGGCTCCGAGCGGCGGCCGGCGGACCGCGTCATCGATGCGGCGGGCAAGCTCGTCTCGCCGGGATTCATCAACCTACACGTCCATTCGCAGCTGAACGTCGGCGACTATCTCATCACCGACGCGACGAAAAAGGATTACCTGTCGGCGAACTTTTTCGTCTTCGGCGCGCCCGTAAAGGAGAAATCGGCCGCGCCTCCGCCGCCGGAGAGCGTCGCGCTCGGGCGCCGGTACGCGCTTTACAGCGCGCTCCGAAACGGCGCGACGACGATTTTGGATCCTGGCGGCGGCCCCGGCAATCTCGACGATTACGTCGAGATCGTCGGCCAGATCGGGGCGCGCGTTTTTTTCAGCCCGCCGTATCGGAGCCACGACGTCTTCACCGACGCGCAAGGCCGCCATTACTACGAAGCGCGCGAGGACGGCGGCCGTCCAGGCCTACAGCGCGCGGCGGATTTCATTCGCAAATTTAACGGCGCGAAGAACGGCCGCGTTCAAGGCATATTGAATCCCGCGCAGGCGGAAACCTGCGAGCCGTCGCTGCTAAAAGAGACGGCCGCGGCGGCAAAAGAGTTGGGCGTCGGCATCCACACGCACGCCGCCGGCAACCTGCGCGAGCTGATCGAGATTCTCTACACGCATGGCAAGCCCGCGATCGAATACCTTGCCGACGCCGGCGTCTTAGGAGCGAAGACGATCCTCGGCCACACGGTTTTCATTACCGGCCACTCGAAGCTCGATTATCCTTTCGGCGACGAGCTCAAGCTGCTGGCGGACACCGGCACTTCCGTCGGCCACTGCCCGCACAAGTACGCCAAAATGGCGAACGCGGCGGAGTCGTTCGACCGCTACGTTGACGCCGGCGTCAACATGGGTCTCGGCACGGACACGTATCCGCTCGATATCGTCGCCGAGATGCGCTACGCGTCGCTGATCTCGCGCCTTGTGGACAAGAAATATTACGGTGCGCGCGCTGCGCGCGTTTTCAACGCCGCGACGGTTTGGGGCGCGAAGGCGCTCGGACGCGACGATCTGGGTAAAATCGCGCCCGGCGCGAAGGCGGATATCGTCATCGTCAATTTGCGCACGACGCGCTACGGTCCGGCGCGCGATCCCATCAACGCGCTCGTGGAATACGGCTGCGGCGCGGATGTCGAGACGGTCATCGTAAACGGCGAAGCGGTGGTCGAAGGCGGGCGCTCCACGCGCATCGACGACGAGAAGCTTTTCGCGGAGGCGGAAGCCGCCGCCAAGCGCGCGTGGGACAACTGGCCGAAGCGCGATTGGGCCGGAAGATCGGTCGAAGAGATCAACCCGCCGGCGTTCCCGACGCGAAAAACATAGCTTCGAGTCTCAGTTTTCTAGTTCCTGGATTGGAGTTCCGCCAAACAGAGGCAAAGTATTTTTTTGTCTCGGAACTCGGAACTCGAACCCGAAACCTCATTTTAGCCGCGGCATCACCTTTTCCGCGAACAGCCGAATATTCTTCAGCGCCAATTCCTGCGGCAGGCCGCCGAAGTGAAACGTGCCCGAGATCGTGGTAAGGCCGACCTCGTCGCGCCATTTCTGAATGACATCGATGCAGCGCTCCGGATCGCCCGCGATGGCGAAGCCGCCGGCGAGCTGCGTGCGCACATCGCGGAGCGCGAGTTGGCCCACGACCTGGCGGTCGGGATCGTGCGCCGCGTGGACGTTGAAATAATTTTCCAGATACGGCGTCGCTTCGTCCACCGCTCGCTCGAAGCTGGACGAAACATAAATATGAAATTTGCCGAGCACTTCGTGCGCCGCCGGATCGCGTCCGGAGGCGGCGAGCGATTCGCGATAAATTTTCACCAGGCGCGGTAAAATATCTCCACTCTTGTAGAGGTAAGGAAGCGTCATGAGGTGGAAGCCGTTTTCGCCAGCCCACTGAAAAGAGTCCTCGCTGCGCGCGCACCCGACCCACACCGGCGGATGCGGTCGCTGCGCCGGCTTCGGCAGCACGCGAACGTTATCGTATTGATAGAATTTTCCGCGAAAGTTAACGGGACGATCCGACCAAGCTTGCAGGATCAACTCCATCCCCTCTTTCATGCGCACGGTCGCTTCGTCTTGCGATACGCCCAGCCGCTGGTATTCCATCGGCTCGCTGCCCTTACCGACCCCGAATTCGAGGCGGCCGCCCGAGATGATGTCGGCCATCGCATAAGCCTCGGCAACGTCGAGCGGGTGGTGCAGCGGCAGAACATTGATCGCGACGCCGAGGCGGATGCGCTTCGTCGTGCGCGCGATCGCGGCGATGAAAGTAGGGGGATGCGGCACGGTCCCGCCGTACTCGCCGAAGTGATGCTCGGTCACCCAGGCATGGTCGAAACCGAGCCGATCCAGCTCTTCGATCTGACCGAACATGCGTTGATAAAAGTCGCGGACCGGTCCGTCAAGATCCGGGACATACGTCGGCAGATAGTGGGCGCCAAATTTCATACTGCCTCCAAAAACTCAAACATCATTATGTTAGCGCTTTTCACCTGTCAATGCGCGTCGAGAATAAGTTGCGTAAAGGGGTTTGTCTTCAGTAAAATCTGGGCTATGAACTTATTTTCACTATCAAAGCGCAGTTCATCGCATGCAGGTGAATTCCGAGTCGCTAACCAGGTATTTACCTGATTGCCTGGGGTTCATCGGGGAATAGAATGCAGGGTCTTTAACCAACATTATTCTCGGGCTCAGGGGGGTAATATGCGGAGCAAACAATCGCAGCCGGTCAACGGCGTCCAGCACGACGGCGAAGGACTGGACAACAACGCGATTTTACAAGTTTTGCTGGCGGTACAAAAAGGCGATTTTTCGGTTCGCCTGCCGTCCGGCTGGACCGGCATTAACGGCAAAATCGCCGACGCGCTGAACGACATCATCGAGACCAACGAGAGAATTACTAAGGAGGTCGAGAGCGTAAGCTACGCCGTCGGCACCGACGGCAAGCTGTCGCGCCGCGCCTCGCTCGGCAACCACCGCGGCTCCTGGAAAACCCAGCTCGAAGCGCTCAACAGCCTCATCGACGACTTAGCGCGTCCGACCACAGAAATGGCGCGCGTTATCGGCGCCGTCGCCAAAGGCGATCTTACCCAAACCGTCGCGCTCGAGGCCGAAGGACGGCCCCTGAAAGGACAATTCCTCACCGCCGCGAAAACCGTCAATGCGATGGTCAAGCAGCTCGAGGCGTTTGCCGCCGAGGTCACGCGCGTCGCGCGCGAAGTCGGCACCGAAGGCAAGCTCGGCGGCCAGGCGGTCGTCCGCGGCGTCGCCGGCACGTGGAAGGACCTCACCGATTCCGTCAATTTGATGGCCGGCAACCTGACCGACCAGGTTAGAAACATCGCCGACGTCACCATCGCCGTCGCCAACGGCGACTTATCCAAGAAGATCACCGTCGACGTGCGCGGCGAGATTTTGCAGCTCAAAGAAGCGATCAACACGATGGTCGACCAGCTCCGGTCCTTCGCCTCGGAAGTCACGCGCGTCGCGCGCGAGGTCGGCACCGAAGGCAAGCTCGGCGGCCAGGCGGTCGTCCCGGGCGTCGCCGGCACGTGGAAAGACTTGACCGACTCTGTCAACGCGATGGCGAGTAACCTGACGGGCCAGGTGCGTAACATCGCCGACGTCACCAT